>ENA-ORSY01000036-ORSY01000036.1-human-gut-metagenome-genome-assembly--contig:-NODE-36-length-126039-cov-13.261097_pt1 | contig 126039 bp, 116 predicted proteins | sample MGYA00242193_ERZ509160 | MGnify/ENA primary metagenome ERZ509160 (study PRJEB26280, sample SAMEA2338670) | human gut metagenome | biome: human gut; feature: human-associated habitat; material...
TCGTTAAAACTCTTGCGGTATTTTTCCAGAATATCAAATTCTGTAAAGCCCAAAGCAGGCTGAATTTCTGAAATATTTTGTACTTTTGCCATATCTTGGTTGGGGAATTTCCCCCGTTTTGGCTGCCAAACCTTATTTGCGGGGGAATACCTAAAGATACAAAAAAGCCAGCTAATTCGCAACACTTTGTGTATGAATTAGTTGGCTAATTTTATATTATTTACTGAATGTCCCTAAAAAAATACGGAACCTTTGTGGGGTTCCGTATCTTGTTTACCTTTATTTTGTCTTGCAGTTTATGCGATAGTATAATGAATATACCTTTGCCTGCTTACTGCAATAATTCTTTTACTTTTGCAGAAATAGCACGTCCTTCGGCAAGACCAGCCAGTTCCTTGCTGGCAACGCCCATCACCTTACCCATGTCTTTTCCGCTGGTAGCACCTACACGAGCGATGATTTCTTTCAGTTTAGCTTCCAGCTCTTCTGCCGAAAGTTGTTTCGGAAGGTAAGTTTCGATGACGCGTACCTGAGCCATTTCTTCTTCAGCCAGGTCGGCACGTCCTTGCCCTTCGTATACAGCCGCAGAATCTTTTCCCTGTTTTACCAGCTTCTGCATGATTTTCAAAGCTGCATCGTCAGTCAGTGTATCGTTTGCACCCGGAGCTGTCTTTGCTTCGAGAAAGCATTTCTTTATGTTACGCAAAGTTTCCAGTCTGACTTTGTCCTTGGCTTTCATAGCCTCTTTAATATCGTTGCTGATTTGTTCAAATAAGTCCATAGTCGTATGTTATTATAAATTATTGGTTGTTTATCGGTCTTAGAAAGTAATAGTCATGGAACCGTTGTCATTGTTATCCAGCTTAGGCATCGAACTTTCCTCGGCAACCGCTCTCGACTGGATGCTTTCCAGTACAGCCTTCGAGCGTTTGTAGGTTGGGGTTGTTTCCACCATGCTGATGATATCATCGTTATCCAGGTCTTCCTGTGTGAAGATATAGATTTTATAGTTTCCTTTCTTTCTGCTGTTTTTGTAGCTGCCCGGATAGAAGTCGTCACGGCGTTCTGCCTTTTTCTGTTCTTCTTCTTCCTGTTCTTCCAGGCGCTTTTGCTCTTCGGCAGAAAGCTTGTTGCTCATGCCCGGCACGTCTTTGATGCCGAATCCAGTAGCAAGAATAGTAAATTTCACTTTTTCGCCCAGGCTGTCGTCAATGTACAAACCCCATTTGGTTTCTACATCCTTTCCGAAACGGCTCATGAACTCGTGTACCTCGTTCATTTCTTCCATCATCAGGTCGCTGTTCATGCTGTAAGAGATGTTGAAAAGAACCTTTTTCGAGTTGAAAATATCGTTGTTGTTCAGTAACGGAGAATGGAGGGCATCAGTGATGGCTTGTGTTACTCGTCCTTCTCCTTCACCATATCCGGTACTCATGATGGCTACACCTCCGTCTTTCAATACGGTCTTCACATCGTTGAAGTCGAGGTTAATCTTACCACGTATCGTAATGATTTCGGCAATACTCTTGGCAGCGACAGAAAGTGTGTCGTCGGCTTTTCCGAAAGCGTTCATTACGCTCAGGTCAGAATACACGTCGCGCAGGCGTTCATTGTTGATTACCAGCAGGGCATCTACGTGCTTGCTCATTTCTTCTACACCGTCGAGCGCCTGGTCTATCTTACGGTTTCCTTCGAACAGGAACGGTATTGTGACAATGCCGACTGTAAGTATACCCATGTCTTTTGCTGTCTTTGCGATGATAGGTGCGGCTCCGGTTCCGGTTCCTCCTCCCATACCGGCAGTGATGAAGGCCATCTTACAGCCGTCGTTCAGCATTTGCTTGATATCTTCCAGACTTTCGTTGGCTGCATCGCGTGCACGTTCCGGACGGTTTCCCGCTCCCAGACCTTCGTGTCCCAACTGAAGTTTAATAGGTACAGGCGATTCATCGAGTGCCTGATTATCTGTATTGCAAACCACGAATGTAACGTCGTGGATACCTTCTCTGTACATGTGGTTGACTGCGTTACCGCCGCCACCGCCTACACCGATAACTTTAATGATACTCGGTGTTCCACTTTGGAAATCGAATGGCATAATTTTTTCGTCAGACATAATTCTTCCTTTTCTTTATGCGGTGAATATTAATCTTTCATCATCTCGTCGGCTCCGTTCTTGAGTGCATTTATTAGTCGTTTGAACGGATTGTCTTCTTTCAATTTTTCTATTTCGGCAGTCAGGGATGCAATTTCTTCTTCCTTTTCCTGCACATTCAGGCTGCGTGCCTGTTCCAGTTTCGCCAGTGCATCTTTGTATTTCTTGCGGTTCATCTGGCGGGTTGCTTCCGTAATCAGGGTTTCGCAGTCGTGTAAACGCTTTTGTGCACGTTCCTGTTCCTGACGTGCCTTGGCTTCTTCCAACTGACGGAGTCTTTCAGCCTCTGCTTCTTTTGCAGCCTTTTCTTCGGCAGCCTTACGTTCTGCCTCTGCTTTCAGGCGAGCTTCTTCCTCTTTCTTCTGCAAGTCATCGATAAAGTCCAGTTGATGACCTTTGCGGGGATCAATTTTACAACAGTTGTCTTTGCCTGTAGCTAAGAGCCCGATCAAGGTGTTGCTGCTGCCATCTTGTGGAATAGTAATATCACCTCTTAGCTCAACGTTACTGTTTTGGGCAATACGTATCTTCTCTATTTTGGTGATATTGAAGAGAGCCTTATCCAGATTAGGCAGTTTCGATGCTCCTCCTGTCAGGATGATTCCGGCAAGTAACTTGTCGCTGTATTCAGATAAGATAATCTGGTTCCATACATTTTCCAGAATCTCTTTTACTCGGGCCTCGACGATATCCTCCAGTTTATGGGCGCGGATGGTACATTTTCCATCAATGCTATATTCTTTGCTCAACTCGTCATCGTTGTCTGTCGGCTCTGTATAAGCACTGGCATAATGAAGTTTCAGTTGTTCGGCATCTTCCTCTTCGATTTGGAGACTGCAAATATCCTTGGTAATATTGTTGCTTCCCAATGGAATGACGGCAAGGTGGCGCAGCATATTGTTCTTGTATACCGATACGGTTGTGGTATCTGCACCAAAATCAACGAGTGCACATCCGGAACGTTTCTCGCTTCCGGTCAGTACTGCATTGGCTGTAGCCAGTGGAGAAAGCAAGTATTCGGCTACTTCGTATCCAGCTTGGCGGAAACATTGGCGGATATTGCTCTTCAAGGAGTTGCGGCCTATGATATTCAGAAAGTTTCCTTCTATGCGGTCTGTCTGGATACCAACAGGTTCGGTTGTAAGCTGGTTGTTCCCGATTTTATATTCCTGAGGTTCGACAGCCAGAATCTCCTGATCCATCAGGGCAATGTCTCGGTTATTTTCCATCATGGCATCAATCAGAGCCTGGGATATTTTGGTTTCTTCCGTCAGTTGTTTTGTTTCTGTATTCCGAATACTTCTTACCGACTGTCCTCCGATACCTACATATACCTTCTTGATGGATGCGTGTAATGTCTCTTCCAGTTGGCTGATAACTGCGGTGAGGCACTGAGTCGTTTTGTCCAGATTGTAGATAGTTCCTTTCTTGATACAATCGGATGAACGTTCACTGGCATAAGCGAGAACCTGAATGCTTCCATCTGCATTCTTCTTTCCTGCAATGCCTGTTATTTTTGCCGATCCCAGTTCTATTGCTGCTATAAAGTCTGTTGCTGCCATATCTTACTTCTCCTTTTTGGTACAAATAATCTGATTGTTAAATTCTATGCTGATCCGTTCGTACTTGTTCCATCCTACCCGGTTCAGCGCGCTTTTGTAGAATGTTTGCAATTTACTGAATTTTTCTTTATAATCGCCTGGTTTTCCCAAAAAGAGTATGTGATCGCCTACTCGGGGAACCAATTCCAGCTCTTGTTTGGGAGTTACGTTTATCTGTTCTATCTGTGACTCCCAGAACTTATCTCCCTGCAAGAATTTGCCTAATGGATATAATTCGTTTTGGGCAAACTTGCGGTCGATGAATCCAGTTGCTACGACTACATGTACTGATTTGCCTGGAGCATTCATTATCTTCCCGGCATTGTCCAGATAGTAATCGTCGCCGTTGCTGCTCATCACTCGCATGACAGGTACTCGTTGATAGATATCAATGGCGACCTTTCCTCCGGAAGTCAGATAACATTCTGCATGCTCAATGAAAGGATGATTTGAAAGGGCTTTTTCCAACTGGCGGACATTGATGTTTACCAGTTCTTTCCCTTCGGGATCTATCTTTTTCCTTTTCAGAATATTTGTAATCTCCTTTTGAGTGACAAAACCATAGTCGACGCTATCTTTAACAGTCAATTCCATACCCTTGCAAACCCTGTCATCAGGCTTGCTGTTGAATGTGGTAACAGCCAGTACAAGATAAGCTGCTACCAATGCTAAAGCACAGAGTATGAGAATTCGTTTCATCATTTGTCTTTCAGTAATTCGTATATTTGTGGAACATAATTTTCTATATCACCGGCTCCCAACGTAATGAGAACTTCTATTTTCTTATGTTTCAAGACATCCATCAGCTCTTCCTTGGAACACATGCTTTTCTCGATACCCGGGCGTAAGTTGTCGTATATCAGCTTGCTGGTTACACCCTCAATCGGTTGTTCGCGGGCTGGGTAAATATCAAGTAAGATAACCTCGTCAAGCAATGACAGGCTGTCTGCAAAATCTTTGTAGAAGTCGCGAGTACGTGTGTACAAGTGAGGCTGGAAAATAGCCGTAATCTTTTTGTCCGGATAAAGCATGCGTACAGAAGAAATGCTCTGTTTGATTTCTGCCGGATGATGTGCATAATCGCTCATGAATGCGATATGATCATTCTTCAGCTTGAAGTCGAAGCGTCGGTCTACGCCTTTGAATCCGGGCATAGCCTGTTTTATCTCTTCGGGAGTAGCTCCGCCTATTTGTGCCAGAGCCATAGCCGCTATTCCATTTTCGATGTTGACATACACAGGTACTCCTAACTGGATATCTTTGATGTTTCCCAGTGGGGAGATAAAATCGAAGAAGATCTCTCCGTTTCCTATCCGTATGTTCTCTGCATGAAAATCGCCTTCTTTTGTAGAATAAGTGTATACAGTCACTCCCGGCTGTACGTCAGGAACCAGGTCTATTCCTTTTTTCATGATAAGAAAGCCCTCCGGACGTATCAGGGAAGTATATTTTCGGAAACTTTCCACATAGGCTTCATGGGTTCCATAGATGTCCAGATGATCGGAATCGGTAGCCGTGATGACTGTCGCATACGGAGTCAGCCAGTGGAAAGAACGGTCGAACTCATCGGCCTCTATAACGACATATTCACTTTTCTCGGATAATAGCAAATTGGTACCATAGTTTTTGGAAATACCTCCCAGAAAGGCATTGCATCCTACGTGAGAATGATCCAGCAGGTAAGCAGTCATGGTAGAGGTAGTTGTCTTTCCATGAGTTCCCGCTACGCAAAGTCCTTTTTCCGTACGGGTAAGCATACCCAAGACCTGGGCACGTTTCTGGATTTCAAATCCATGTTCACGGAAGTAAACGAGTTCTTTATGCTCAGCCGGAATGGCTGGTGTATAAACAATCAGTGTCGTTTCCGGATTCAGATAATCTGTCGGGATGAGTGAAACGTTTTCTTCGTAATGAATAGCTGCTCCCTCTTCAATCAGTTTCTCGGTCAGCTCGCTTGGAGTACGGTCGTAGCCACCTACCTTTTTCCCTTTCGACAAAAAGTAACGAACCAGAGCACTCATTCCTATACCTCCTGCTCCGATAAAATAAACAGCTTTCAATGTATTAACGTTCATGTTCTTTTTTATAATTGACAGCCAGTTTATAGACTTCGTTCGCTATAACGTTTGCAGAGTCTTTAAAAGCCAGCTTAGCGATGTTTGTACTTAATTTGGTTAATGTATCAGCTTGTCCTACTGTTGCAATGGCAAGATCGAGCAACTTTTGTGTCGCCTCTGAATCTTTAACATATAAAGCAGCTTCCTTGTTGACTAAAGCCAGTGCATTTTTTGTCTGATGGTCTTCCGCAACATTCGGAGAGGGTACCAGAATAACTGGCTTTTGCAGCAGACAGAATTCTGAGATGGATCCAGCTCCGGCACGGCTGATAACCAGATCGGCAGCACTATATGCAGCGGCCATATCAGAAATAAAGTCGGTGGTATATAGCATGGGGAGGTTCCCAGCCTGAGCCACACAAGCTTTTGCTTCATTGATATAGAATTTACCCGTCTGCCAGATAAACTGTACACCTGAATTCTTTATCTTTTCCAATCCCTGCATGACACAGTTGTTGATAGTACGGGCTCCCAGACTTCCTCCGATAATCAAGATGGTTTTCTTCTGTGGGTCTAGTCCGAACGACCGGATGGCTTCTTCACGACTGAGGGTGTGATTCAGCAGCCCCTGGCGGACAGGATTACCTGTGAGGATAATTTTCTCTTTATCGAAGAAACGTTCCATGCCTTCGTAGGCGACACATATTTTGCACGCCTTCTTGGCAAGCAACTTATTAGTAACTCCGGCATATGAATTCTGCTCTTGTATAAGTGTTGGTATACCCATCATTCCAGCCATTTTTAGGGTTGGTCCGCTGGCATATCCGCCAACTCCTACTGCGGCATGTGGCTTAAAATCTTTGATAATTTGACGTGCCTTTAACTGGCTGCGTAGTAATTTTATAAGTACACTAATATTTTTCAGTAGGTGTTTTCTGTCGAATCCAGCGACGGGCAGACCTATTATTTTATATCCCGCGGCTGGAACGCGCTGCATTTCCATGCGCCCTTCTGCACCGACAAACAGAATTTCGGTGTCAGGATGCTGTTCTTTGATTGCATTGGCAATAGAAACAGCTGGGAAGATATGTCCGCCAGTTCCTCCTCCGCTGATTATAATCCTCAAATTATCCTTCATATTTTTATATTTTCCTGCAAAGTTAGGAATAAACTTGTAAAAATAATTATTCCAATTCTATTTATTTAGCTGTATATAAGCGAGAATAAGGAATCAATATTATTCGTTTTTTGACGTTTTATCTTTAAGTTCTGATTCGTTATTCACATGTTCTTGAGCAATAGTTGCAGCATTTTGCAATAGAGCTATTGCTGCATCTTGTATCTGCTGTTGTTTTTCTGCCTCTTCCTGCTCTTGTTGTTTCTTAAGTTCATTGACGTGGCGGCTAATACTTAGTATAATGCCAATATAGGCACAGTTTACAAGTGTGGCAGTTCCTCCCTTACTGATTAAAGGAAGAGGCTGACCTGTTACAGGTACAATACCGACTGCTACCAGCATGTTGAACATAGCTTGAGTTACCAGTAGTATACCTATGCCCATTACTAAAAACGAATAGTATGATTTATCGCAGTTCCGGGCTATTTTCCCTATTCTCATCAATAGCCATATGTAGAGAAAGGCTACGGCACCTCCTCCAATCAGTCCGAGCTCTTCGATGATGATGGCATAAATGAAGTCGGAGTACGCTTGTGAAAGGAAGTCACGCTGTACACTGTTCCCTGGACCTTTTCCAAGAATGTTGCTGGTTGCTATTGCTATGTTGGCATGAGCAATCTGTGCGTCAGCATCAATGTCAAACTTTTCAGGAGGTACAGTTGCTGTATTGAAATGATTATCAAGACGGCTTTGCCAAGTTACCATACGATGAAGTCCCACTTTATCCCATGCTTCAGCAGGGACATATTTGATTGTAGCGATGGATAATACTAAAACTCCGCAACAGATACCAGCAAGCATTCCTAATTGCCTGAAAGGAACTCTGCCTATAAACATCATTAGAAAAACGCTTCCAGCCAGCAGAACTGCAGTCGAAAGGTTTTCTGTTACAATAAGTCCGCAGGTGATGCATGTAACCCACAGAATGTATTTAAATGCTTTTGGATTTGCTTGCTTTTCTTCCTGCATTTTCGACAAAATGAACGCAACGGTGATAATTGTTGCCATTTTGGCAACTTCAGAAGGCTGAAACTGGATGATTCCTAAATCAATCCAGCGCTTTGCACCATTGGTCAGTGCTCCTATTATAAATACAGCTATCAGCATCAGCCACGATAAAGGCAACAATACAATGAATGTTTTAAACCAGCGGCAAGGAATATTGTGTGCAATGAGTACTACAACAACTCCTACCGCCATCAATATCATGTGCATGGTGATAGGCTTCCAGTGATCTCCGCTTTTATAAGTCAGTGTACTGGAAGCACTGAATACTTCAATAATAGAAACAAGGCAAAGCAATAGAAAGATTATCCAAATTACTTTGTCACCTTTGAATAAGTTTTTTAGCAAATCCATTTTCCCAGGATATTTTTATTATAAGTTTCTCACACACTCTTTAAACTGTTCACCACGGTCTTCGTAACTCTTGAACAAGTCGAAGCTGGCACAACATGGACTGAGAAGTACGGTTTCTCCTTTCTTAGCCATGTGGTAAGCAGCGTCTACTGCATCTTTCATGCTCTGGACATCGGCAATGGGTAAGCCGAATCCGTCGAAAAAGGCATGAAGCTTTTCGTTGTGAAGACCTAGAAATATCAGACCGGAGCATTTTTCTTTTACCAGTCCTGCTATCTCGTTGTAATCGTTCCCTTTATCCTTACCGCCCAGAATCAGGACCGTTTTGGTCTTCATGCTGCTCAATGCATACCAGCAAGAGTTCACATTGGTTGCTTTTGAGTCGTTGATGTAATCCACACCACGCACGCGGGTAACTTTTTCCAGACGATGTTCTACTCCCTTGAAGTCGCTCAGTGCTTCACGGATGCATTCCTTGCGGATACCTGCGATGTTGGCAGAGATACCGGCAGCCATTGAATTGAACAAGTTGTGCGTACCTGTCAGCGCAAGTTCTTCCTGCTCCATGTTGAATTCAATCGGCTTGGTGAAGTATACTTTATTCTGCTCTACGAAAGCAGCCAGTCCTTCTTCCTTCTTTTCGGCGAAAGGATAATAGCGTCCGTGTATTCCATATTTATGCAATTCCTTTTGGATGACAGGATCATCATTCCAGAAGATAAAAGCATCGTTGTCTGTCTGGTTCTGTATGATGCGGAATTTAGCATCCACATAGTTCTGCATCTTGTAATCGTAACGATCCAGATGGTCAGGAGTGATGTTCATCAAGACAGCAATGTTGGCATGGAACTTATACATGTTATCCAACTGGAAGCTGCTTAGCTCGATGACGTAATAATCGTAGTTGCATTCTGCCACCTGATAAGCTAGGCTTTGTCCGATGTTTCCAGCCAGTCCGACATTCAACCCCGCTTTCTTAAAGATATGATAAATAAGAGAAGTAGTCGTCGTCTTTCCGTTGCTTCCGGTGATACAAATCATCTTGGCATTGGTATATCGTCCGGCAAATTCAATTTCTGAAATAATAGGGGTTCCCTGTTCCTTCAGTTTCAGAATCAACGGGGCATCGTTTGGTATACCCGGACTCTTGATAACCTCGTCTGCGTTCAGAATCAATTCTTCAGTGTGATGTCCTTCTTCCCACTGAATACCTCTTTCGTTCAACATGTTCTTGTATTTGTCTTTTATCAAAGACATGTCAGAAACAAAGGTATCGAAACCTTTTTTCTGTGCCAGCACGGCTGCTCCCGCACCGCTTTCGCCAGCTCCTAAAATGACAATTCTTTTTGCCATGATGCGTTATCTTATCTTTAAAGTTATAATTGTTATTGCTGCTAATACAATAGTGACAATCCAGAACCGGACGGTTATCTTCGATTCATGGAACACACTCGTAGGAGAAGTAATCAGGTACGTACAATTCGGGTCAAGCTGTGACAAGGTTGTACGGAAGTGATCGTGTATCGGCGTACGCTTGAAGATACGGCGCTTAAGCCCTTTCTTCTTGCCGCTTCTAAAGTATCTTACCTGAAGGATAACCGACAGGTTTTCTACAAGGAAAACTCCACATAATATAGGAATCAACAACTCTTTATGTATGATGATTGCAAATACTGCAATGATACCTCCGATGGTCAGACTACCTGTATCGCCCATGAAAACCTGTGCGGGGAAGGCGTTGTACCAAAGAAAACCAATCAAGGCTCCGATGAGGGCACAGATAAAGATTACCAGTTCCTCACTCCCCGGAATATACATGATATTCAGGTAGCTGGCATACTCTATATGACTGGATACATATGCTAGTATTCCTAGGGTTACTCCGATGATGGCTGAGTTTCCGGCCGCCATGCCATCCATTCCATCGTTCAGGTTGGCACCGTTTGAAACCGCAGTTACCACAAAGATTGTTACCAGCACAAAGACAATCCAGCCGGCTGTTTGCGCATGTTCTCCCAGAAATCCTACAAAGTCGGCATAATCCAGGTTGTTGTTCTTAAAGAAGGGGATAGTGGTTTTGGTTGATTTCTCATCCTGACTTTTGTGCACCACATCTACCACATGGCCGTCTTTCTGAATCTCCACGTTCTCACGGATAACTACGTTCGGGCTGAGATAAAGAGTCAGGCCGACAATCAATCCCAATCCCACCTGTCCGATAATCTTAAACTTGCCGTGCAGTCCTTCCTTATCCTTACGAAAGACTTTGATATAGTCGTCGGCAAATCCCAGGCTGCCCAGCCATACCGTAGTAATCAGCATCAGTATCATATAGATATTGTTCAGCTTACCCAGCAGGAGGCAGGGGATGAGTACCGCAACGATGATGATGATTCCCCCCATCGTAGGGACTCCTACCTTATTTACATTAAACGGATCGATTGAAGCATCACGCTGTGTTTCCGTAATTTGCTTTTTCTTGAGCAGCTTGATGAAATACTCTCCAAATATGGCTGATATAAGTAAAGACAGAATGATAGCCATGAGCGAGCGGAACGAAACATAGCCGAACATACGCGCTCCCGGAAAGTCAAGCTGTTCCAAATATTTGAATAAATAATATAACATGTCGTATTCTTGTTATTCGTTAGCAAAAATTTCTGTTAATACCTCCTTGTCATCGAAATGGTGTTTTACACCTTTTATTTCCTGATAATTTTCATGTCCTTTTCCAGCAACCAGAATTACGTCGCCTGCCTGTGCCAGCATACAAGCCGTACGTATAGCTTCCTTACGGTCGGCGATGGAGAGAACCTTTGTCATGTCCTCTTTTGTCAGCCCTGCCAGCATATCGTTGATAATGTCCTGAGGTTCTTCAAAACGAGGGTTATCGGATGTGATGATAACGCGGTCACTTTGCTTGACCGATTCCTGAGCCATCAACGGACGTTTACCTTTATCGCGGTTGCCACCGGCACCTACCACCGTGATAACTCGTCCCCGTCCTTTCAATACTTCATGGATGGCGTTCAGAACATTGACCAATGCATCGGGAGTATGAGCGTAATCGACTATAGCCGTATAGCCTCTCTTGGAGCGCAAGGCATCAAAGCGTCCGGCAACCGGACGGAGAGTACTCAGTATAAGCAATACATCTTCAGGCTGCTTGCCCAGCAGACACGCAGCTCCATATACAGCCAGCAGGTTCGATGCGTTGAAACGTCCGATAAACTGTACGTTGACTTCACGATTGTTTATGTCCATCAGCATACCTTCGAATCCGTCTTCCAGTACCTTTCCCTTGAAGTCGCAGAGTGTACGCAGGGAATAAGTGGCCACCTTTGCCTTGGTGTTTTGTACCATGACACTGCCATTTTTATCATCCAGGTTCGTCAGTGCAAAGGCTGTCTTGGGCAGTCCGTCGAAGAATGCCTTTTTAGCTTTCAGGTAATTCTCGAAAGTCTTATGATAATCCAGATGGTCGCGTGTGATATTGGTAAAGATACCTCCTACGAATTTCAATCCTCCGATACGTTTCTGTGCGATAGAATGCGAGCTGACCTCCATAAACGCATATTTACAACCTTCGTCTGCCATACGTCCCAGCAGTCGGTTCAACGTAATCGGGTCGGGGGTAGTATGATCAGTCGGGATGGCTTCACCGTCGATATAGTTGCAAACGGTGGACAACAAACCTACCTTATATCTGAATTTGCGGAACATATTATATAATAAGGTGGCGATAGTCGTTTTTCCATTCGTTCCGGTCACGCCCACCAGATCGAGTTTCGATGTCGGGTCGCCATAGAAAGTAGTTGCCAGCTTGCCTACAGCATCTTCCGTATCGGCAACAGTAACGTAAGTAACGTTCTCGTTCAACTCTTCAGGCAGTGTTTCACACACAATGGCAGTAGCTCCTTTCTCGATAGCTTTTGCTATATAAGCATGTCCGTCGGTCTGAGTTCCCTTTACGGCAACAAACAAATGTCCGGCTTCTACCAGACGAGAGTCCATCTGAATACCTTTGATTTCTTTGTCTACCGTACCTTTGGTTTCGCAGACATTGACGGATTTAATGATATTTTCCAGTTTCATGTTTTTATGTTATTTCTAATGCTTCAATGTTAATGTAATTGTTTGTCCTTTACGAACCGGAGAACCTGCCGGAATACTTTGGGCCTTAACCTTGCCCAGTCCCATAAGTCGTACCTTCAGTCCGTAGCTTTCCAGTAAGTAAACCGCATCTTTTGCTCCCATGTTCAGTACATTCGGTATCTGATGCTTGCTTGGCTTGCTTATTTTCAGGTCGGCATAGCTGTGCGTACATTGTGCTTTGCCCCATAACGGTTCCGTAGAATAAGGAACTGTATTGCTGTTCCCCGGTATATTCAGGGCGCGCAGGACGTATGCCGACTCCTTGATATCTCCATTCTTTACGTCCGGTATCAGTACAGCCGTCGAATCTTTAGCATGAGCCAGGTCGCGGTACAAGTGTTTGGCGTAGATACGTTCGGCTATGCGGCTGAATACGCTTCCTGCCTGCAAACCTCCCGATGCCGGCCCGTGCGGAATCTGTATTGATACGATGCAGCTGTATTTCGGAGCTTCCGAAGGGAAGTATCCACAGAAACTAACCAGATAACTTACACCTCCAGATTTATATCCGGCTTTACCCTGAGAAATCTGGGCTGTACCTGTCTTACCCGATACATTGAACTGCTTGCTGCCTGCCGGCTTGGCAAGACCTTCCGATACCACTTTGCGCAAGATGGTACGGATCATGGTCAACGTCGTATCCGAACAGATTTTCGGATTGACAACCTCTGTCGGGATTTCCTCCAGTATTTCGCCGTCCTTGGCGATGGCCTTTACAAACTTCGGTTTGATCATCACTCCGTCGTTAGCGATGGCATTGTAGAAGTTCAGAATATAAATAGGAGGAATCATCGTTTCGTAACCGATACTCATCCAGGGTAAGGTTGTTTTGGCAAAATAACGTTCCTTCGGTCCGAGTATACGCGGACTGGCTTCTCCTACGAAACCCAGATGCAATGGAGTATCGATACTCATTCGTTTCAGCCCGTCGACGAATTTTTGTGGATTATTCTTGTAGAACTTATCGATGATGGTTGATACACCGACATTCGACGAAACCTCCAGAATCTTGGTCACGTCTATTTTCCCATAGCCACCTTTGTACCAGTTCCAGTCCTTCATCCAGCTACCGTACATGTTGACCATTCCGTTGCCGGTATCCACCTCATAGTCGGGAGTGATATATTTGTCCTCCATGGCTACCATAATAGAGGCAGTCTTGAAAGTAGAACCCGGTTCCATCAGGTTGCTTACGGCGGCGTTTCGCATCTCATAATAGTTGCCGTCGCTGGCACGTGTCATATTTACATTCGCTTTCACTTCACCAGTTTTCACTTCCATTACTACTGCCACACCCGATATTGCTTCCAAAGTTTTCAGCTGGTCGACCAGTGCTTTCTCGGCAATATCCTGCATGTCAACATCAATTGTCGTGATAATGTCACAACCATCTACGGCAGGTTTGTCTATGATGTTCAGGTATTTGTTCATCACCTTCTGACGATGGGTGATACCGTTCTGTCCCCTTAAGATAGAATCATAAGTCAGTTCCAGACCATTTTTGGCTCCTTGTGTCATATCAGGGTACATATCTCCTAATGTACGCATAGCCAGTGATCCGAAAGGCTTCTTACGCTGGTTGAACGTTTCCACGTGCAGGCCACCTCTATTGGGGCTTAGTTCGAATACAGGCAGGCGTTTCACTTCCTTATACTCAATGTATGAGATTCGTTTAGGGTAAATCAGGTAGTGACGGCTTTTAGAACGGCGCCCTTTTAACAAATGCTTGCGGAATTCTTGTGCACTCTTGTCTGGAAAAATCTCGTGAAGTCCCTGGCTGATTTCTGACAGATGGTTCATCAGCATAGTGTCTTTTTCCTCACCTCCGGCACGGAAATCCATGTAGATACGGTATTCGGGCAGACTGCTTGCCATCAGTTTCCCGTCGGAAGAAATGATGTTTCCGCGAGTTGGAAGCACAACTACGTTTTCTTTCACGAAACGGTCGGCAACATCTTTCCAGTATTGTCGTTCGGCAAACATGATAAATCCCGCTTTGACTATAATCAGTACAGCCAATACAAACATAATTACTACGATAAACGTGTAACGTAGCATGATATTTTTCAGTCCGGGTATCATTTCTTTTCGTCTTCTTTTTTAATCAGGTATGGAGGAGTTGTCGCTGTTTGTAGCGGAGTACCCTCGGTTGCTATATATTCTTCTATATGCGACTGGCGACTTCGTTCCGTCAGCTCAGAGGAAATGGTCAGCGCATCGTATTTGATGTCTGTCAGTTCTTTTTTTAGCTTGTCTATTTCAATTAATTCTTGCTGGCTGGAATAGCGGTTGTCAATGTACAAGATAGTCAGAATGACAATCAGAATAAGGAGGTTAGCCTGCCTTCTCAAAAAGTCGTGGGCCAAAATATCGCCTCCCAGAATGCTCTTCAGCGTAATATGTGAAGAGTCTTGTTGTTGTGATGTTGTATCTTGCTGCTCCATGATTTGAACTATTTTTTTTCTGCAATTCGTAATTTTGCACTCCGTGACCGAGGGTTCCGGGCTATTTCCTCGTCCGAAGGGACAATCACCTTGTTGTTCACTGCACGGAAAGGACTTTGTACGTTACCATAAAAATCCTGTTCCACCTTACCTTCTACGTTGCCCGTCTTGATAAGGTTTTTTACGATACGGTCTTCCAGCGAATGGTATGTAATGATAACCAGTCGTCCTCCCGGCTTCAGTGCTTCGGTTGCTGCATAAAGCATTTCCTTCAGCGCTTCCATTTCCTGGTTTACCTCTATGCGCAGTGCCTGAAAGACTTTGGCGAGCTCTTTCTTTTCGCGTTCTCTGCCGAACAAGGGCTTTATCACTTCCAGAAAGTCACCGATGGTGACAAACTGCTTCTGAGTGCGTGCCTTGACCAGAACAGAAGCCAGCTTGCGGCTGTTTTTCAGTTCTCCGTACAAGTAGAATACATTAGCCAGTCGTTCTTCCTCGTAAGTGTTTACGATGTCGGCAGCTGTCATTCCTGCACGCTTGTTCATGCGCATGTCAAGATTACCGTCGAACCGGAAGGAGAAACCACGTTCCGAGTCGTCGAAGTGATGCGATGATACACCTAAGTCGGCAAGTATAGCATCTACTTCCTCCACTCCGTAGTAGCGGAGGAAATTATGAAGGTAGCGGAAGTTGCTTCGTACGAAAGTGAACCGCGAGTCGTCGACAATGTTCTTTTCGGCATCTTCATCCTGATCGAAGCTGTACAGGTGGCTGTCGGCATCCATACGTCGCAGGATTTCTTTAGAGTGTCCTCCACCTCCAAACGTCATGTCTACATAAATGCCTGCCGGATGAAGGTTCATGCCGTCGATGCTTTCGTTCAGCAGTACCGGTATATGATAAATCTGTTCTGTTTCGTTCATTATAATGCTGTTGCTTTAATCGGTTTTACACCTTATATATATTGAGCTGGTAAAATTACATATTTCTCAACAATTAGAAGGTATAGTTGAATGAAAATATTTAAGGAAGTTATCAACAGGTAAGGACGTTGTTGTGAAATACCGGGACGATATTGAAAAACGTCGGCGTATTTGGGAAAAAACGTCTCTATGTTTTGAGAAAATTTGTACAAAAAAAATTAGAATTTGTACAAATTTCAACAGGAACGTCAAGGCATTGACTTTGTGACAAATGCTTCTTTGTAATAAATCTGCCGGAGAAAAGAAAAAATGTGCACATCCGATTGCTATATTGTGCAATTATGTTACATTTTAATTCGTTGTGTCCTTTTTTTCAGGTTTCCATGTTACATTTTTTCGATATAAATGAGCAACATTCCGAAAGATAGATTACATTTGCAAAGAAATGTGAGAATGAAATAATGGCTAGCGATTCGATTTTTTTAATAGATATTGATAAAATCTTGAAAGAGAAGGCTGGGAAAAAAGCCAGACGGATTCCTCGTTTTTTTGTTTCTTACCTGAAACATATCGTGCATCAGGAAGAGATAAACGCTTTCCTGAAGAGTGTAAGGGATAAAAGCGGAGTGGATTTTCTGGCTGCATGCATGGACTTTCTGGATGCAAAGCTGGATGTGCACGGACTGGAGAATTTGCCGGAAGACGGACTTTGCACATTTGTATCGAACCATCCGCTGGGTGGGCAGGACGGTGTTGCACTGGGGTATTTGCTGGGTACACATTATAACGGACGCATCAAGTATCTGGTCAACGATTTGCTGATGAATCTGCATGGTCTGGCTCCGCTCTGTATTCCTATCAACAAGACCGGATCGCAGTCGCGTGATTTTCCTCGCATGGTGGAAGAGGGATTCCGTTCCGACAGCCATATCATTATGTTTCCCGCCGGGATATGCTCCCGTCGTCAGCATGGTGTTATAAAGGACCTGGCATGGAAAAAAACGTTCATTACCAAGAGTGTTGAAACCCAGCGCTATGTCGTGCCTATACATTTTGAAGGCCGGAATTCTAATTTTTTCTACAATCTTGCCAATGCCTGTAAGTTTTTTTGTATAAAGTTCAATATCGCCATGCTGTATCTGGCAGACGAGATGTTTAAGAACCGGCATAAAACATTTCGGGTGACGATTGGAAAGCCTATACCATGGCATACATTCGACAAGTCCAAATCTCCGGCTGAGTGGGCTGAATACGTCAGAGATGTGGTCTATAAACTATAATTTAGGAAGATTTTATTACATATATGGAAGAAATTATTGCACCTGTTGATAGAGAGTTGCTTAAGTCGGAACTTACTGCTGAAAGGCGATTAAGATCGACTAATAAAAGCCATAACGAAATCTATATAGTAAACTGGAAGAATGCTCCTAATGTTTTGAAGGAGATAGGCCGTTTGCGTGAGATAGCTTTCCGTGCTGCCGGAGGTGGTACGGGAAAGGCGTTAGACTTGGACGAGTATGACTTGATGGAAAATCCTTACCAACAATTGATTGTATGGAACCCAGATGCAGAAGAAATTCTGGGAGGCTATCGATATATTTTGGGTGATGAAGTTGAATTTGACAAGGAAGGAAAGCCTGTGCTGGCAACCGCTCACATGTTTAATTTTTCAGAAAAATTTCTGAAGGAATATCTTCCTACTACCATCGAACTAGGACGTTCGTTTGTAACACTGGAGTATCAGTCTACCCGGGCAGGATCGAAAGGGCTTTTTGCTCTCGATAATTTGTGGGACGGACTGGGTGCCTTGACGGTTATCAAGTCGAATGTGAAATATTTCTTTGGCAAGATGACGATGTACCCCAGCTACAACCGCTTTGGACGTGATATGATTCTCTTCTTTCTGAAGAAGCATTTTTCTGACAAGGATGGTTTGATTACTCCGATGATTCCGTTGGAAATTGAAACAGATCCAGCTGTTTTGGAGAAACTGTTCTGCTACGATACGTTCAAGGAAGATTATAAAGTTTTGAATTCAGAAGTTCGTAAATTGGGGTATAATATTCCTCCTTTGGTAAATGCTTATATGAGTTTGTCGCCTACCATGCGTATGTTTGGTACAGCTATCAACGACGGTTTTGGTGATGTGGAGGAAACCGGTATCCTGATTGCCGTAGATGAGATTCTGGAAGAGAAGCGTATTCGTCACATTGAATCCTATATCAAGGAACATCCGGAAGCACTTCAGATAACTTCGGGAGCTAATCCGGTGGTCTCAAAAAGTTCGCATTGATATAAACGAATAAAAATTTTAAAGCCAGCTCTGTGCGTTTGTCCCGAAAGGATGTTAGGCATGGAGCTGGCTTTGTCTGTATAAGGAGTTTTTACGGGCGGTTTTAAACAGCTGGCAGGCTGTTTCCGTTTATCTTGCGGTATAAATCGAGCGCATATACGTCGGTCATGCCTGATATGTAATCGAGTACGGCTTGTATTTTCCCGTACAAGGTGGGTGCGTGTACCTCGTATTGTTTCGAAACACGGTTGATGAGCAGCTTGGAATAAGCCTTGTCGGGGTACCGTACAGCTTCTATCATCAGGTCGATTAAGGTGGTGATGACCTGGTAACCGGCAAGTTCTATATCGAGGACGTCCTTCGAACAGTAGATTTTAGCGAAGGCCGTCTTTGAACAGTTTGCGTATGCTTTCCGTATCGGTTCGTCCATGTGCTTGATGAGCGGCCCCTCGAAGGTACCGGAAAGAATCTGTTCTTCATTGTCTACAAAGACTTGCGTACATGCTTGTATCAGCACGCCTATGGCAGATGTGCGCAGATAAGCTATCTGTTCGTTGGTATCTGTAACCAGCTGGCATATTTCGTGAATACGCTTCTTGCGGGCTTCCGTAAAAAACTGAAAGTACAGCTCCTTGGTTTCTTGTGTGGTCAGTATTTTCAGTTTATGGGCATCTTCTATATCCATCATCTGGTAGCAGATATCGTCGGCGGCTTCTACCAGGTAAACCAGCGGATGGCGTGCGTAGCGTGCGGGCTCGTTTTCTTTGCTCAGTCTGATAATGCCCAATTCGTCTGCAATCCGTTTGTAGTCGGCTTCCTCACTTTGAAAAAAACCGAATTTCTGTTTCTTTCCCGCCAGTTGTGAGGAATACGGATATTTGACAATAGAAGCGAGGGTAGCATACGTCATGACGAATCCCCCCGGTCGTCTTCCCTGAAATTGATGAGTCAGCAGGCGGAAAGCATTGGCATTTCCTTCAAAGTGAATCAGGTCTTCCCATTCGGCTTCCGATAACAGTGGCTTCAAGGCAAGTCCTTTACCTTCGGAGAAATAGGTACCGATGGCTTTTTCGCCCGAATGTCCGAAAGGGGGATTGCCCAAATCGTGTGCCAGACAGGCAGCCGAAACAATGGCTCCGATTTCCGACAGGTGGGAATCCGACAGTTCCGGATGCTTTTGTAAAAGGCGTATGGCAACATCATTTCCCAGTGAACGTCCTACACAGGAAACCTCCAGACTGTGTGTCAGACGATTGTGGACGAAGATGCTTCCGGGCAACGGGAAAACCTGGGTTTTATTCTGCAAGCGGCGGAAAGGTGCGGAGAAAATCAGGCGGTCGTAGTCGCGCTGAAACTCGGTTCTGTCTTCTTTCCTGACTTCATGCAGAGCTTCCAGTCCGAAACGCTTGTTCGATATGAGTTGTTTCCAGTTCATGGTTGGTTACAGTTTTTTGCAAACTTAGGTAAAATCGCTGGAAAAACTGACAGCCTAGTGGGAAAAAGGGGAGATTTTGTCTGATAAAAGATTTGTTTTTATAAAAAATGGTAAACATAAATAGTAAGTCCCCCGAAATGTTTAACTTCGCACAATTAAAATAACCGTAAAATGAAAGTACAGATTATCAATAAGTCGAAACATGCATTGCCCCAGTATGCAACAAACTGCTCGGCAGGGATGGATTTACGTGCGAACCTGGAGGAACCGATAGTATTGAAACCGTTGCAGCGTTGTCTTGTGCCTACTGGATTATATATAGCCCTGCCCGAAGGATTTGAGGCACAGATACGCCCCCGAAGTGGACTAGCTCTGAAAAAAGGAATAACGTTGCTGAATACGCCGGGTACAATCGATGCCGATTATCGTGGCGAGATAGGCGTGATTGTAGTAAACCTTTCTACCGAAGATTTCGTGATAGAAGACGGGGAACGCATTGCGCAGATGGTGATAGCCCGTTATGAACAGGCCGAATGGCAGGAAGTGGAAGTGCTGGAAGATACTGAACGTGGAGCGGGTGGCTTCGGACATACGGGAGTGAAATAACGGAGAATCGTTCGTGCTTATTAAAAAAATCATCGGTATGCGAAAATTGATTTATATCATATCGGCCTGTGTGATGGTGGTTATGGTTGCTTGCGGAACTTCCGGCAAACAGACCAAGTTGAAGCATCAGCAGGTTGTCGTACAAAAGGACCCGCTTACTCCTGAGCAACGGCGGAAGTACGACTATTATTTTCTCGAGGCTGTACGCATGAAGCAAAAAGGCGATTACGATGCGGCTTACGAGTTGTATCAGCATTGCCTGGATATTTATCCGGCATCGGGGGCTGCCTTGTATGAACTCTCGCAGTTTTATATGTATCTGGGTCAGGAAAGAAAAGGAGAACTGGCTTTAAAACAGGCAGTGTTTTCTGATGAATCTAATTTCTGGTATAAACAGACATTAGCTTCTTACTATGAGCGGAAACGTGATGTGCCTAAAGCAATTGCGGTTTATGAAAATATGGCCGATCAGTTTCCTTCACGTCTAGAACCGTTGATGTCATTGATAGATTTGTATAATCAGACTAAAAGTTATCAGCAGGTTATCAATACATTGAATCGTCTGGAGGAACTGGATGGAAAGTCCGAACAGATTAGTATGGAAAAATTCCGAATGTTTTTGCTGTTGGGTGATCAGGAGAAAGCATTTACGGAGATAGAAAGCTTGTCTAAAGAATATCCTTACGATATGCGTTACCAGACAATATTGGGAGATGTCTATCTGAACAACGACAAGCCTCAGGAAGCACTTGGCGTTTATCAGCGTATCTTGAAAGAAGAGCCCGGATATGCTCCGGCTTTGATCTCGATGGCTTCTTATTATCAGAAAACTGGACAAGATAGTTTATATCAGGCGCAACTTGATACGATTTTACTGAATGATGATGTGCAGTCGGATACCAAGATGGAAATTATGCGTCAGCTTATCCTTCAGTCGGAGCAAGGCTCCAAGGATAGCACGCAGGTTATTTCTCTGTTTCAGAACATTCTGAAACGTCCGCAGCAGAATGCCGATCTGGCAATGTTGTGTGCGCAATATCTGCTGGCAAAGAAAATGGAGAAAGAGGCTGTTCCTGTATTGCATCAGATATTGGAACTCGATCCGGAGAACAAGCCGGCACGCCTTCAGCTGCTGAGTTATGCCATACGCGACAATAATCTCGATGATGTCATTCGGATAGCGAAGCCTGCACTGGAGTACAATCCGGAGTCGCTTGAATTCTATTATTATCTGGGAATAGCCTATCATCAGAAAGGAGAGACCGATGAGGCGCTGGATGTCTTTACCAAAGGAGTGAAGCAGATAAATGAAAAAAGTGACAAGGGTGTTGTGTCTGATTTCTACGCAATATTGGGTGATTTGTATCACTCGAAGGAAATGCATGCTGAGGCATATGCTGCTTATGATTCTTCTTTGGTGTACAATCCGGACAATATCGGTACACTGAATAATTATGCTTATTTTCTTTCTGTGGAACGGAAGGATTTGGATAAGGCAGAAGAGATGAGTTATCGTACCGTGAAGGCTGAGCCAGATAATGAAACTTATCTCGATACCTATGCGTGGATTTTGTTCGAAAAGGGAAGATATACCGAAGCACGTATCTATATTGAACAGGCTTTGCGTAATAAGGGAGATAAAAGCCGGACCATAGTGGAGCATGCCGGGGATATCTATTACATGCTGGGTGAAAAGGATAAGGCTTTGGAGTACTGGAAGAAAGCAGATGCGATGGATGAAACTCCCGAAGACGGTTCTACTCCGCCTACAGAAAAAGAAAAGAAACGCTTGAAACAAAAGATTGCTCAAAAGAAATATATAGCCGAATGATAAGATTGGTAATACGATATCTGTATGTGCTGGTAGCTATTGTACTGGTAGCTTCGTGTTCGTCTACCCGAAAACTGGAAAAGACACCTATGATTGGAGGGCTGACAGGGGAGGCGTATATGGAGAAGGTCATAGAACTTTCGCCTTCGTGGAAGGCAGTTAGTGGAAAAGTGGCATTGACTCTGAACATGGACGGTCAGAAAGATACAAAAGTCAGTGCTACGTTGCGCTTGAAAAGAGGAGAATCTATACAGTTGTATGTGGCTCCGTTGCTGGGTATCGAGGTGGCTCGTCTGGAAATTACTCCCGAGGGGTTGTTGGCTGTCGACCGACTGAATAAACGCTATGTCAAGGTTTCATTTGAGGAACTTAGTCGTCTGGCAAATACAGAACTGAGTTTTAATGTGCTTCAGTCTCTGTTTTTGAATGAGCTGTTCCTTCCAGGGAAGGCGCAGTTGGATGTCTCTGATGCAAAATCTTTCCGTATTTCACTGGAAAATGGATGTGTCTTGCTGGAAGCAAAGCCAGCCAAAGGGCTTTCCTATTGTTTCCGCACTTCTGCCGACCGTGGCTTGCTGGAAGAAAGTTGTATTGGGGTTTCGAATACTCCCTATGCACTTAACTGGAAATATGATGATTTTACGACGTTGGACAATCGTTTGTTTCCCAGTCACATGTTGCTTTCTGTAGAAGGGACGGGCAAACCTCTTACGCTTGACATGAAGTTTTCCCGTTTGTCGGTAGGTGGAGATTGGGAAGGACGGACACAGCTTTCGTCCCGTTATCAGCAGATTGAATTGCAGGAACTGATAAAGACTTTGTTGAAACAATGAAACAATTACTTGGGTTGTTATTGGTCTGTCTGCTTTGTGCACAAGGATTTGCGCAGAGCACACGTAAGATTCGGGAACTGGAAAAGCAGCATGCTGAGTTGCAGAAGCAGATTTCCGCATCCGAAACATTGTTGCAGTCGACTAAGAAGGATGTGAAAAGCCAGCTGAATAATTTAGCTTTACTATCAGGACAGATTAATGAACGCAAGAAATATATTGAGACGATTGAAAAAGATGTCAAGGTCATACAAGCAGAGGTTGATCGTCTGCAGCTGGAGCTGAAGGCTTTGCAGCGGGAACTGGCAGATAAAAAGAAAAAGTATGAGCAGTCGGTAAAGTATATGTATCGCAATAAATCGATACAGGAAAAACTGATGTTTATTTTTTCTGCCGATAACTTGAGCCAGATGTACCGGCGGCTGCGGTATGTTCGTGAGTATGCTGACTATCAGCGCCTACAAGGTATTCAGGTGGAGCGTAAGCAAAAACAGGTTACAGAAAAGCAACAAATATTGCTTGCCAGCAAAAATGCCAAAGAGGAGATGTTGAAGCAGGGAGAGACTGAACGGTTAAAATTGGAAGAGCAGGAGAAAGAACGTAAAACGCTGCTTGCCTCTTTGCAGAAGAAACAACGGAGCATTCAGTCTGAAATTTCGGCGAAACGTCGCTCTGCCAACAAGTTGAATGCACAGATTGATCGGCTGATTGCGATTGAAATAGAGAACGCCCGCAAGAGGGCAGAAGAGGAAGCTCGTCGTAAGGCTGAGGCCAAACGGAAGGCAGAGGCTGCCGAAGAGAAAAAAACAGTTGCTGGGGACAGTAAAAAGAGTAGTGGTACGGTAAAGACAGCTCCCTCGAAAATGAACGAATATAAAATTGATTCGGAGGATCGCCGGTTATCAAGCATCTTTACGCAAAACAAAGGACGGCTTCCTGTTCCTATAACAGGTCCCTATGTGATTGTTGGGCATTTTGGACAGTATCAGGTAAAAGGATTGCGGAATGTCCGTCTGGACAATAAAGGAATCGACATAAAAGGCAAGGACGGCGCTCAAGCCCGTGCCATATTTGATGGGGAAGTTTCGGCAATCTTCCAGTATAATGGACTGTCGAATGTTCTTATCCGTCACGGTAGTTACATATCTGTATATTGTAACTTGTCGTCGGTATTGGTGAAAAAAGGTAGTGTCCTGAAAGCCCGTGATATTATTGGTCCGGTAAATACAGATAAAGATGGTAATACAGTCCTCCATTTTCAGCTTCGTAAAGAGACAGAAAAACTGAATCCAGAACTTTGGCTACATCGCTGATAGTGTTTAGATTGAGGTTTGTTTCCTTTGTTTATCGAAAATGAGCATCATTGAAACTGCTTGCTTGTTATCTTTGCGGAATCTGTATGTCGAGCGTTGAGAAATGTTTTCCTTTTAGTGGAAAATAGGAGGTAAATTACTCTTGAACCGCTTAGGGTATAGAAAAGTATATCGTTGTAAGCGAAGGTTATATGATTAAGCTATAAAAACAAATTCTGGTGATATTCACATGAATAATCACCAGAATTTGTTTTGTTCAGGATTGTATTCAAATCCTACGGCTTTCAGTTTGTTTACGATTTCTTCTTTGCTGACCTGCATGTCTTGGCAAAGTGCATCCAAAGAAGGGTAGAAATCACGCAATTTCATGTTGATGAAGCTGAACAGCATCATCGGATCTTTAGGTAATTCCATAATGATTGTTTCTTTTTTTATGCGGGTGCAAAATTACATTATTTTGCGTTTCATTGTTCCAATTATTAGCAAGATTAACATAGTTCGGTTGCTTTTGTGCCGCTATTGGCTTTCAATCGGAAATAATTGTAAAATAAATACTAAAGTTTTCTATGTTACTCCCTTCAACTCGGGAAAAAACATTACCTTTGCACTCTCAATAATGATCATTATATAGACTCAAAAAGTATTTGTAAAACATGATGGAGCTTGATTTACTCACAGCTATATCACCTATTGACGGTCGATACAGAAGCAAAGCCGGTGCTCTGGCTGCTTATTTTTCAGAGTTTGCACTGATGAAATATCGTGTGCGGGTTGAAATTGAATATTTTATAACTTTGTGTGAATTGCCGTTGCCGCAGCTGAAAAGTTTCGATTCGGCACGTTTCGAATCATTGCGTGATATCTATCGTAACTTTTCGGAAGCAGATGCTCAGCGCATCAAGGAAATTGAAAGTGTTACAAACCATGATGTAAAGGCTGTTGAGTATTTTATCAAGGAACAGTTCGACAAGTTAGGAGGACTGGAACATTACAAGGAATTCATTCATTTTGGCCTGACTTCTCAGGATATCAATAATACTTCTGTGCCTTTGTCTATCAAGGATGCATTGAATGAGGTTTATTATCCGCAGATTCAGAAACTGATTGACCAGCTGACTACGTATGCAGAAGAATGGAAAGATATTCCGATGCTGGCAAAGACACACGGACAGCCTGCTTCTCCTACTCGTCTGGGTAAGGAAATCATGGTGTTTGTATACCGTCTGAACCGTCAGTTGGCTGTTTTGAAAGCATGTCCTATTACTGCTAAATTCGGAGGCGCTACAGGTAATTATAATGCTCATCATGTAGCATATCCGGAATTCGACTGGAAAGCTTTCGGTAATAAGTTCGTTGCAGAGAAACTGGGACTGGAACGCGAAGAATATACTACTCAGATTTCCAACTATGATAATCTTGGTGCCATATTCGATGCCATGAAGCGTATCAATACGATCATGATTGATATGAACCGTGATTTCTGGCAGTATATCTCTATGGAATACTTCAAGCAGAAAATCAAAGCTGGCGAAGTTGGCTCGAGCGCTATGCCACATAAGGTGAATCCGATTGACTTCGAAAATGCAGAAGGTAATCTGGGTATGGCAAACGCTGTTCTGGCACATCTTTCTTCTAAACTCCCGATATCACGTTTGCAGCGTGACTTGACCGATTCTACGGTTCTGCGTAATATTGGCGTTCCGTTCGGACATACAGTGATTGCTATTCAGAGTTCATTGAAAGGACTTGGCAAGCTGTTGTTGAATGAACATAAAATTTATGAGGATTTGGATAATTGCTGGAGTGTGGTAGCTGAAGCTATTCAGACAATTCTTCGCCGTGAGGCATATCCGCATCCTTACGAAGCCTTGAAAGCATTAACTCGTACCAATCAGGCTATCACCGAGGCATCTATTAAAGAGTTTATTGAAACACTGAATGTCAGTGAAGATATTAAAAAAGAATTGCGCGCGATTACTCCGCACAATTATACCGGAATGTAAAATATATAAAAAGAGTTTAGCCCGAGAAGGGTGTAATTATTAATCTATAAATAGAAAACAACAATTATGGCAGAAAGAGAAAACAGACAGGATAGTGAAAACACTCAGTCTGGCCGCGATGGTTACAAGTCTTACAACAGAGAAGGTTATAACAGATACAACCGTAATGAGGGAGGTAACAGCTATGGACGTCGTCCGCGCTTTACCTCAAACAATGAAGGAGGTGAACGTCCTCAGCGCTCTTACAGCTCTCGTTATAATAATAACAATGGAGAAGGTGGAGAACAACGTCCGTACCGTCCGCGCTTTAATAACGGTGATCAGCAGGGTGAAGGTGGCTATCGTCCACAGCGTTCGTATGGCAATCGCCCGTCATATGATAATAATGGAGGCGAACGTTCTTCGTATAATCCGAACTTTAATAATAATGCTCGTCCGCGTCGTTCCTATAACTCTCGTTATAATAACAACAATAATGGAGAAGGTGGAGAACAGCGTTCGTATCGCCCGCGTTTCAATAATGCCCAGCAGGGAGAAGGCGGTTTCCGTTCGCAACGTCCGCGTTTCAACAACGGAGGCCAGCAGGGTGGTTACAATCGTCAGCAGGGAGGCGGTTATCGTCCACGTACAGCCGACTACAATCCGAATGCTAAGTATAGCATGAAGAAGCAGATAGAATATAAGGATATACTGACTGACCCGGATGAACCGATCCGCTTGAATAAGTTCTTGGCAAATGCTGGTATTTGTTCACGACGTGAAGCTGATGAGTTTATTACTGCCGGAGTTGTTTCGGTAAATGGGGTAGTGGTTACTGAGTTAGGTACGAAAGTTAAGCGTTCTGATGAGATTAAGTTCCACGACCAGCCAGTCAATATCGAGCGTAAGGTGTATGTGTTGCTGAATAAGCCAAAAGATTGCGTTACAACATCCGATGATCCTCAGGAACGTAAGACCGTGATGGATTTTGTAAAGGGTGCTTGCAAGGAACGTATTTATCCGGTAGGACGTCTGGACCGTAATACTACAGGTGTGTTGCTGTTGACAAATGACGGTGACCTGGCTTCCAAGCTGACACATCCGAAATATCTGAAGAAAAAAATCTATCATGTTTATTGCGATAAGAATGTAACTAAGGCTGATTTGGATCAGATAGTTGCCGGTATTACTTTGGATGATGGTGAAATTCATGCAGATGCAGTCAGCTATGCATCGGATACGGATAAGTCGCAGGTAGGCATTGAAATTCATTCAGGTAAGAACCGTATTGTTCGTCGTATTTTCGAAGCATTGGGCTATCGTGTAATTAAGCTGGATCGTGTATACTTCGCAGGACTTACCAAGAAGGGCTTGCGCCGTGGCGACTGGCGTTACCTGACAGAGCAGGAAGTAAACATGCTCCGTATGGGATCTTTTGAGTAATTAGTTAATGAAATAAATAACATGGAAACAATTCGTAGAACAAAAATTGTTGATCTTTTGAAGTGCCGTGATTTCGGGACAATGGTCAATGTGAAAGGGTGGGTACGTACTCGCCGTGGTAGCAAACAGGTAAACTTCATTGCCTTGAACGATGGTTCTACTATAAATAATGTGCAGGTAGTTGTCGATCTGGCAAACTTCGATGAAGAGATGTTGAAGCAGATTACTACCGGAGCATGTATCAGTGTGAATGGCGAACTGGTTGAATCAGTAGGATCAGGACAGGCAGCAGAAATTCAGGCTCGTGAAATCGAAGTACTGGGTGTTTGTGACAATACATATCCTCTTCAGAAAAAAGGACACTCTATGGAATTTTTACGTGAGATTGCTCACTTGCGTCCGCGTACCAATACTTTTGGAGCTGTGTTCCGTATTCGTCATAATATGGCTATCGCCATTCACAAGTTCTTCCATGAACGTGGATTCTTCTATTTTCATACACCGCTTATCACAGCTTCCGACTGTGAAGGAGCCGGTCAGATGTTTCAGGTTACTACCATGAATCTGTATGATCTGAAGAAGGATGAGAATGGATCGATTATTTATGATAACGATTTCTTTGGAAAACAGACCAGTTTGACTGTATCAGGTCAGTTGGAAGGTGAATTGGCAGCTACGGCTTTGGGAGCTATCTATACTTTTGGACCGACATTCCGCGCTGAAAATTCAAATACTCCACGTCACCTGGCAGAGTTCTGGATGATTGAACCGGAAGTAGCCTTCAATGATATCAACGATAATATGGACTTGGCAGAAGAGTTCATTAAATATTGTGTTCAATGGGCTCTTGATAACTGCTACGATGATGTGAAATTCCTGAACGATATGTTCGATAAGGAATTGATCGAACGTCTGCAGGGTGTTCTGAAAGAAGAATTTGTACGTTTACCCTATACGGAAGGTATCAAGATTTTGGAAGATGCCGTTGCCAAAGGTCATAAGTTTGAATTCCCTGTTTATTGGGGTGTAGACTTGGCTTCTGAACACGAACGTTATCTGGTGGAAGATCACTTTAAACGTCCTGTTATCTTGACCGATTATCCGAAAGAAATTAAGGCATTCTATATGAAACAGAATGAAGATGGTAAGACTGTTCGTGCTATGGATGTCCTCTTCCCGAAAATCGGTGAAATCATTGGTGGTTCTGAACGTGAAGCCGACTATGATAAGTTGCTTACTCGTATCAAGGAACTGAATATTCCGATGAAAGATATGTGGTGGTATCTCGATACACGTAAATACGGTTCATGTCCTCACTCTGGCTTTGGATTGGGATTCGAACGTTTGTTGCTGTTCGTTACGGGTATGTCTAATATTCGTGATGTTATTCCTTTCCCGCGTACTCCACGAAACGCTGAATTCTAAATCAATAATACATATTTATATCGAGGCGAGCTTCTAATCGGAGGTTCGCCTTTTTTATATATTATAAATAAGGAAAGGAGTAGATGGAGAATCTTTTTATCTTGAAATTCTTTTGAAAAAGATAAAATAAAAACAAGATTTGTAACTTTTAATAAGATATATTTTATATATTTGTATATCAACTCGTTTCTTGTTTAACCTTTTAAAATCATTCGTTATGAAAACACGTTCTTTGTTCTTTTGGTTGGTGTGCCTCTTTTTAGGTGCAACGAATATGTTGGCTCAGAGTATTCAGGAAAAAACTCCAACGATATTGAATGGAGTGTGGCAAATGTGCTTCTATCGTTCCAGCTCTCCGGATGTTGTAGGCGAGTTAAAAACAAGTAATTCTCTTAAAATTCTTTCTGACGATGGACGTTTCACTAACCTGGTGATGATGCAGAGTGGGGCTATCATTATCGGATATGGAACTTATAAGCAGAATTCCGAAAGTGTATATACTGAATATGTGGAAAAGAACCTGCATTTGCCTCAGTTGAATGGAGATAAGAATGATATGCACTTTGAATTAAAGGAAGATGGTAACTTAATGTTCGTGAAATATTATCTGACTGTAGACCGTGATGGCAATAAGATTGATTCATGGTGTCACGAAATTTGGAAACGAGTAGTGATGCCTTCTGCTTATCCGGAAAATATCGTTCGCTAATTAGCCGTGAGTCAGAGCCTTGACAGCAGAAAAAAATACTTAAAATCTTTGTCAGTTCGGATAAAAGCAGTAATTTTGCAAGCCGATTATTATCAAATAGTGATAAAAGTTTAATTCTGAATGCTTTAATCTTCTTTGTCCGGGAAGAATAAAGCCCTAGGAATCGTTTTTTAGTAGTTAACATTTTAAAAAAGATTTAAGAGTGGATACTTTAAGTTACAAGACCATTTCTGCAAACAAGGAAACTGCGACGAAAGAATGGGTCGTAGTTGATGCTACCGATCAGGTGGTAGGTCGCCTCGGTGCTAAAGTTGCAAAGTTGTTGAGAGGTAAGTATAAACCAAACTTCACCCCTCATGTAGACTGCGGTGATAACGTTATTATCATCAATGCAGACAAAGTGAAATTTACAGGAAACAAGTGGAATGATAAAATCTACTTGAGCTACACCGGTTATCCGGGTGGTCAGCGTGAAATCACTCCGGCTCGCTTGATGGCTAAGCCGAATGGCGCTGAAAAATTGATGAAGAGAGTAGTAAAAGGTATGCTTCCGAAAAATCGTCTGGGAGCTAAGTTGCTGGGCAACCTTTATGTATATGAAGGCGCTGAACACAAACATGAAGCTCAGACTCCGAAAGTAATTGATATTAACACACTTAAATAATAAAGAATGGAAGTAGTAAATGCATTAGGCAGACGTAAACGCGCCGTAGCACGCGTGTTCGTAAGCGAAGGTACAGGAAAGATTACTATTAACAAGAGAGACCTTGCACAGTACTTTCCATCAACTATTCTGCAGTATGTAGTAAAACAGCCTTTGAATAAGCTGGAAGTAGCTGAAAAATATGATATTAAAGTTAACTTGTGTGGTGGTGGATTTACAGGTCAGTCACAGGCTTTGCGTCTGGCTATCGCTCGCGCACTGGTTAAAATTAACCCCGAAGACAAGAAGACTCTTCGTGCAGAAGGCTTCATGACTCGTGATCCTCGTTCTGTTGAACGTAAAAAACCGGGTCGTCCGAAAGCACGTCGTAGATTCCAGTTCAGTAAACGTTAAGAGTTGGTGGAATGTTGGAACGGACAAGTTGCTTATTTTTTTCAACTTTCACTTTTCAACTCTCAACTAAAAAAGCGTTTAGTATCTAAACCGTCGGGATTTTCCCTACAAGTGTTTGCGGAGAAACTACCCGGCAGTTGGTTCAATTAAACAAAAAAGAAAGTAAACGATTAAAAGATTAAAAACAATGTCAAGAGTAAATTTTGATACTTTATTGGAGGCTGGTTGCCACTTCGGACACCTTAAAAGAAAGTGGAACCCTGCAATGGCTCCTTATATTTTCATGGAACGCAACGGAATCCATATCATCGACCTGAACAAAACCGTTGCTAAAGTTGATGAAGCTGCTGAAGCTTTGAAGCAGATTGCAAAATCAGGAAAGAAAGTCCTGTTCGTTGCTACTAAAAAACAAGCAAAACAGGTAGTAGCTGAGAAAGCTGCTTCTGTAAACATGCCTTATGTAATCGAGCGTTGGCCGGGTGGTATGTTGACTAACTTCCCGACTATCCGTAAGGCTGTCAAGAAAATGGCTACTATCGATAAGTTGACTAACGATGGTACTTATTCAAACCTCTCAAAGAGAGAAATTCTTCAGATTTCTCGTCAGCGTGCTAAGTTGGAAAAGAACTTGGGCTCTATCGCTGATTTGACTCGTCTGCCGTCTGCTTTGTTCGTTGTAGACGTATTGAAAGAAAACATCGCAGTTCGCGAAGCTAATCGTTTGGGTATCCCTGTATTTGCTATCGTTGATACAAACTCAGATCCTACAAACGTAGATTTCGTAATTCCTGCTAATGATGACGCTACTAAGTCTGTAGAAGTTATCTTGGATGCTTGCTGCGCTGCAATGGCAGAAGGTTTGGAAGAAAGAAAAGCTGAAAAAGTAGACATGGAAGCTGCTGGAGAAAATGCTCCGAAAGCTGCTAAGAAGAAAGCTACTAAGGCTCGTATGGATAAGGCAGAAGAAGAAGCTATCAATGCTGCAAAGGCTGCCGCTTTCATGGGTAAAGACGAAGAAGCTTAATATACTTTAAGGTGAGAGTTGAGAGTTGAAAGTTGAGAGTTACTATAAAAGGCAATTCTCAACTCTCTGTTCTCAACTCTCATTTGCTTTATAACAGATTTAATTTATTAACTCAATAAAAAAGAAATTACTATGGCTGTAAGTATGGCTGATATCACCAAACTCCGTAAAATGACTGGAGCTGGTATGATGGACTGTAAAAACGCTTTGACAGAATCAGAAGGCGATTTCGACAAGGCAGTGGAAATTATCCGTAAAAAAGGACAGGCTGTTGCTGCAAAACGTTCTGACCGTGAAACTTCAGAAGGTTGTGTACTGGCAAAATCAACTGGTGACTATGCTGCAATGATTGCTTTGAAGTGTGAAACTGACTTCGTTGCTAAGAATGCAGATTTCGTTGCTTTGACTCAGGCTATCCTGGATGCTGCAATCGCTAACAAATGTCAGACTTTGGATGAAGTAAAAGCTCTTCCGATGGGTAGCGGTACAATTGCTGATGCTATCGTTGAACGTAGCGGTATCACTGGTGAAAAGACTGAATTGGATGGCTATTTCTTCGTTTCTGGTGCTTGCACAGCTGTTTACAACCACATGAACAAAAATCAGCTTTGTACAATTGTTGCTTTCAATAAAGTTTGTGACGAAAAGATTGCTCACGAAATCTGTATGCAGATTGCAGCTATGAACCCGATCGCAATCGACGAAGCAGGTGTTCCTGAAGCTGTAAAACAAGAAGAAATCAATGTCGCTATTGAAAAGACTAAAGCAGAACAGGTACAGAAAGCTGTTGAAGCTGCTTTGAAGAAAGCTGGTATCAATCCTGCTCATGTTGATAGCGAGGAGCACATGGAAAGCAACATGGCTAAGGGATGGATTACTGCTGAAGATGTAGCTAAGGCTAAAGAAATCAAGGAAACTGTAGCTGCTGAAAAGGCTGCTCACCTGCCTCAGGCTATGATTGAAAATATTGCTAAAGGTCGTCTGGGCAAATTCTTGAAAGAAGTTTGTCTGTTGAACCAGGAAAGCATTATGGAACCGAAGAAGAGCGTTGCTGATGTTTTGAAGGCTGCTGATCCTGAATTGGCTATTACAGACTTCAAACGCTTCACTTTGCGTGCTGAATAATTCTACTGTTTTGTAGAAAATAATTTATAAAATAGATAAGCCAGCTGACTTCCTGATGGAAGTGGCTGGCTTTTTTTATTATATCCCAATTGTTTGCTGGTTGAATACATCAATGACGTGCGCAATATAATGGAGGTTTCTTTGAGAATAAGTTTTTGATATGATTCTCTATAAATCCTCTGTTTTAAATAAAAAAATTACCCTTTTATGCCCTTCACGCCCTTCACACGTGATAGTCATAAAAGGGTTTTATCTTTTGTCAGTTTGTCTAAAGAAAAACATTTTAAAGAACGGTATTCTGCGAAAAAAACGTCAGGACGTTTTTTGAAAATTTGTACAAGAAATCAGAGAATTTGTACAAAAAACTCAAGAGTCTTGCTGGCAGTGATGTGAAATACCGAAATAGGATATGCGGAATGTTATTTGGTCTGCGTATAACCTTCCGCTTTCAGTAAATCGATGATGCGCTGACGAAACTCTCCCTGAATGAGGATTTCCCCGTCCTTTACCGATCCGCCCACACCACATTTGGTCTTTAGCAGTTTGCCCAGTTCTTTCAAGTCTTCTTCGCTGCCCGTAAAGCCGGTTATAACAGTTACGGTCTTTCCCCCGCGTCCTTTTTTCTCTATTGAAACGCGAAGTTTCTGCTGCTTCTTATCCAGCGTTTCCACTTCTTCCTCTTCTCCGTTGTCGTACTGAAAGTCCGGATTGGTGGAATATACAATGTTCAGTCGGTCTTTCCAATCATTATTTTTCATGTGAATTAATTTTAATCCGACTCAAAGATAGGTACATTTTTCTATATTCTGTGTGCGTTTCCGAATAAATAGCTTAATTTTGCAAAAGGCATAATTTTACAGAAGCGTGAAAAATGGCAATACGTACTCGTAAAAATACGGATAAAATACCGGAGCCTACCCTGCGTAGACTGCCGTGGTATCTTTCGAATGCAAAGCTGATGAAAGAGAAAGGGGAGAAGTATGTTTCTTCCACACAGATATCCAAGCAGATCAATATCGACGCTTCACAGATTGCCAAAGACCTTTCGTATGTAGATATTGCCGGACGTACACGTGTAGGATATGATATTGACTTGCTGATTCAGGTACTTGAGGATTTTCTGGGATTTACCAATATGCACAGGGCGTATCTTTTCGGGGTTGGTAGCCTGGGGGGGGCGTTACTGCGCGACTCAGGTCTTTCGCATTTCGGACTTCAGATTGTAGGGGCTTTCGATATCAATCCGGAGCTGGTAGGTACAAAGATAAACGGAATTCCTATTTATCATTCCGATGACTTTGAGCAGCGCATGAAACAAGACGGGGTAAACATCGGCGTACTGACTGTCCCCATTACCATTGCCCAGGAGATTTCCGATAAGATGATTGCAGGAGGCATCAAGGCTATCTGGAATTTTACTCCTTTCCGTATTCGGGTTCCCGAAAACATTGTAGTACAGAATACATCACTATATGCGCATCTGGCGGTGATGTTCAATCGTTTGAATGAAACCATAAAGAAATAAATTCTCCATGAAAATTATAGCTATCGGCATGAACTATCCGTTGCATTGCAAGGAATTGCATGCAGACGAGCCATTGCCACAAGAGCCGGTTATCTTTATGAAACCGGATTCTGCCTTGCTGAAGGACAGCAAGCCATTCTTTATTCCTGATTTCTGCCAGCAGGTGGATTATGAAACCGAACTGGTGGTACGTATCAACCGCCTTGGAAAGAATATTTCCGAGCGTTTCGCACATCGCTATTACGATGCCGTTACGGTAGGTATCGACTTTACTGCACGCGATTTGCAGCGCAAGTTCCGTGCCGAAGGGAAACCTTGGGAATTGTGCAAGGGATTCGATAACTCGGCTGCCATAGGCGACTGGGTTCCTGTAGAGAAGTTTGCGGATATTCAGCATATCAATTTCCATCTGGATATTGACGGAAAGACTGTGCAGCAGGGAAATACACAGGACATGCTTTTCCGTGTGGATCAGATTATCGCATACGTCAGCCAGTTCTGTACACTGAAGATTGGTGACATGCTGTTTACCGGTACGCCGGTAGGAGTGGGTCCGGTACAGATAAACAATCACCTGGAAGGATATTTGGAAAACGAAAAAGTTCTTGATTTTTACGTAAGATGAAAATACGTGTAGGATTTGGTTTCGACGTCCATCGGCTGGTCGTTGGACGTGAACTCTGGCTGGGAGGCATCAAGCTGGAGCACGAATTGGGATTATTGGGACATTCCGATGCCGATGTGTTGATTCATGCCATTTGTGATGCGTTGCTGGGAGCAGCCAACATGCGTGATATCGGCTATCATTTCCCCGACAATGCCGGTGAGTTTAAAGGTATCGACAGTAAGATTCTGCTGGCACGTACAGTCGATCTGATTGCTACGAAAGGTTATCGGGTAGGCAATATCGATGCGACGGTTTGTGCCGAGCGTCCGAAACTGAAGGCTCGCATACCCGAAATGCAGGAAGTGCTGGCTCATGTCATGAATATAGATCCGGAAGACGTGTCGATAAAGGCTACTACAACCGAAAAACTGGGCTTTACCGGTCGGGAAGAAGGAATTTCGGCATACGCCACTGTACTGATAGAACGTGATTAGTCGGCTGGAGGATAGGGAGGAAGCATCCGCTTCTTTCCTAAAAAATAAGGCGAGATATGCAGGCGGTCGAGTACATACGTCATCCCGAAACATCCGCAGATAACGAAAATCACCGAGACAATCGTAAAACAGATGCCCGTTGCATCGAAGGCAAAAAGTGGCAGATAGGCTTTCGATAAAATGGTAAACACGGGTGAAAAAAGAAGAATCACCAGCGTGTTGCTGCCTATATAAAGAGAGAGTCTTTTAACTTTTTCCGGTAAATAAGTGTATGTGGCAAGCAACAGGCTGATTACCAAATAGGTTATGGTTACACCAGCCAGTGTGCCGCGGTTCAGGTTCTCCGGGAAACAGCATAAGATGACGAGGGGGACTACCGACAGAAAGCTGGGCTGAAACACACGGATAATGGGAAGGCCACTTTGCCGGATAGCCACTCCTGCCAGGAAGTAAATGGCATTGGCAAACGTCAATAACCGTAGTTCGGAAAGAATATACAGAAATATTCCCAAGATGATAAAACGGATGATGCCTTTCCACTTATTCGTTACCTTATAGATTAGAAAATAACTAGCATTGCTGAGTATCAGTGTATGCAGATACCAGTAGGGGCCCATGGGAGCAATGAGCGCTTTGTACAGCAGAACCCCAGCAGAGAGTTCGTCTACCTTCTCCCGCACGGGGAGAACTGCCGACATGACCACGTAGCCTGCTTCCATGATGACATACGGAATGAATATCCAGAGCAGACTCCTACCGACAGCCTTTGTTTCCTTGTTTATATTGTTCAAGTAACCCGAAATAATGAGAAATGCCGACATGTGAAATGTATAAACCACTTGCTTGGCATACGGGTACGAGTCGCCGATGTATACCAGGTGGAAAATAATCATCAGAATGATGAATATGCATTTCAAAAAATCGAGTTCCTTGATTCTACTGTTCATAAAGTAAAAAGATAAATGATCATCAGACGGTAATCAACAGTCCGGCTGTAAGCAGTATGCCGAATAGCAACATGTTTCGCGAAGTTTCTCCCAAAATGGCGTTAAGCTCCTTGCCGCGGTTGATGCGTGCCATCTTTACGGTGGTAAAGATATGGAGCAACAAATAAATCTGCGGCAGGATAGCTGCCCACAGCCTGCCTTCGCTTACGAAATAAAAACAACTCCAGCAGGCAGCCAGTCCCAGCAGGAAATACAGAATCAGTCCTGCACGGGCACCCAATCGCACTACGATTGTTTTCTTGCCGCTGATGGCATCCTGCTCTCTGTCGCGGAAATTATTGACCATCAGCAAGGTATCGATGACCAAGCCACAGGCAAGCGAAGCCATGGTAACAGACGTGTTCCAGCTATGTGCCATGATATAAAAAGTACATCCTACGGGTACGAATCCGAAGAAAACCAGCACTAGTACGTCTCCCCATCCGTGGTAAGCTAGCGGATAAGGTCCCGTCGTATATAGAAAGGCAAAAATAATACAGGCAATGCCTACCGGAATCATTTCCCAACCACCGTACCAAAGCAGGCAGAGGCCGTCTAAAGCTGCTAAGAAAGTAGTGATGACGATACCCTTTTTCATGCCCGACGGCGAAATCCAGCCTTGTGCACAGGCACGTTCCGGTCCCAGTCTGTCTTCCCGGTCGGTACCTTTCAGGTAATCATACAAATCATTGATAAAGTTTGCGCCTATCTGCATCAGAAAGGCGAATAAGAAACACAATATAGCGGGAATCAGTTGAAAATGTCCGTACATTGAGGCCAGTGCACATCCCAGCATCACTGGAATGGAGGCGGCTGTCAGCGTTTTGGGACGGCTGGCAAGCAACCAGGCTTTTGTAGAGTTTTGTTTTACCATAAATCCGATTTATTTGCTGGTGCAAAGTTAGGAAATTCTGCCGAGACTTTGCCGGACCAGAGGAAAAGTGTTATTTTCGTTTGAAAATTCAAGTGGTATAGTCATGAAAAAAATGATTTATTTTATCGTTCTTGCACTCACGATTGTGCTTTCATCGTGCGCTACGGCTTCTTTGTCAAAATATCATGGGATAGGGCGTGTCAAAAAATACGATATATACAGCAAGCAGCTTCCTGATTCTTTTGACGGATTCCGGATTGCCTTTGCTTCCGATTTTCATTATGAAAGCCGTTTCGACCGGAAAAGACTTCCTGCCTTGTTGAAAGCCTTACAGGCTACTCGTGCCGATATCCTGCTATTAGGAGGCGATTATCGGGGACGGAACGGGGGAAATCTGTCGGAATTATTTGATGTACTTCAGCAGTTTCATACCTCTTATGGTGCCTATGGGGTAATGGGGAACCATGAGAATAATGCCAATTATGAAGTCGTAAAGCGAGAGATGGAGCGGACAGGTGTTCGTCTGCTCGAGCATCAGGTTGATACGTTGTGGAAAGGAAATCAGTATATTTTGATTTGTGGAATTCGCAATCCGTTTGATTTGACAAAAAACGGGGTTTCGCCGACCTTATCTCTCCGGGCAGAAGATTATGTCGTAATGCTGACTCATACCCCTGATTATGTAGAGGATGTGGATATCAGTAACACCGACTTGGCACTGGCAGGGCATACACATGGAGGACAAGTCAGTTTCTTCCGTAAATATACTCCGGCACATTTTTCAAAATATGGTAATCGTTTCCTTACTGGTCTGAAACATAATAGCCAGGGGATTCCCGTCATTATCAGTAACGGGATAGGTACGTCGCGCAAAGATATCCGCCTGTTTACCCCCAGTGAGGTGGTTCTGGTAATACTTCATAAGGACTGATTTTGGTTAAAAACCAATTTTTACTACTAAAAAAACACTTTTTATCAATTCATTCGATGGTATGTTTCTAATTTTGAGACGTTGTGATTCGATGAGAAATATTAACCTTATTTATTATCTAAAACTAAAAACACGTATGAACAGACTACTACTTTTGAAAAGAGTGTATTCTACATTTTTGCTGAGTATGCTCTGTGTACTGGCATTTGCACAAGGTAAACAAATTTCTGGTATCATCAAGGATAGTGCCGGTGAACCTATGATTGGTGTGAATGTGTTGGTAAAAGGTACTACTAACGGAACCATTACAGATTTTGACGGAAAGTTTGTCATTCAGGATGTGAAAGATTCCGATGTACTTACTGTTACTTATGTAGGTTATGTATCCCAGTCTATTGCGGTTGGGAACAAATCTTCTTTTAATATTATCTTGAAAGAAGATACCGAGGCCTTGGATGAAGTCGTTGTTATCGGTTATGGTACGGTAAAGAAACGTGATTTGACCGGTTCTGTATCATCTGTAAATAATGAAACCTTGACCGCTAATCCGGTTTCCGACGTATCTCAGGCTTTGCAAGGTAAGCTGGCTGGTGTATCGGTTGTTTCACAGGATGGTCGTCCGGGCGCGGAAGTTTCTATCCGTGTGCGTGGTGGAGGCTCTATCACGCAGAGCAATGACCCGCTGTTTATTGTCGATGGTTTTCCGGTAAGTTCTATTTCTGATGTTCCGGCCGACCAGATTGAGTCTATCGATGTATTGAAGGATGCGTCGTCTACTGCTATTTATGGTGCTCGTGGTGCGAACGGTGTAATTCTGGTTACTACCAAAGGCGCTAAGACTGACAAGCTGTCTGTAACTTATAACGGATATATCCAGACAAAGAGTGCTGCGAAAACATTGGAGCCACTCGGGGCACAGGATTATGTGAAATACCAGTGGGCTTATGCCGATGCTTTGGAGAGAACCGGTGGTGCAGTAAGTGCTGATGGAGTTGCTCAGTATTTCGGATTAGGCAGTGCTTATGGTAACCATTATGCTGATTATGCTAATGTGGGCGTACACGACTGGACAGACGATTTGTTGCGCAACGCGATTGCTCATACGCATAACCTTTCAATTTCAGGAGGTAGCGAGAAGACTAAGTTTGTATTGAATGTAAACTATCTGAATGATGAAGGTATTAAAATTAATTCGGGTTATAACCGTTTCAATACTTCATTGAAATTGAATCAGGAGCTGTTGAAGAATTTGAAACTGGATGTGGATATTCGCTATTCGGAAGATCAGACTACAGGTAAGGAATCGTCTACAAATGGTAAAGGTTCGTTGCTGTCGGGTGCTTATCGCTGGCGTCCGATTGATAATCCGCTGGGTGATGCTAACGCTTTCGGTGGATTTGGTTTGGGTGCCGATAATATTGATATGGGCTATGGTACTCCAGTCGACTGGACGAACGATATGCAGAATATTGCAAGGAAACAACGACTGAGAGGTATTGCTGCTCTTTCATGGGATATAATCGACGGCTTGACATTGCGTGCCGAAGTAGGTGGCGGACGTAACTGGGGTGAAACCAAGTATTATGAAAACGGCTTGACACAAGGCCATAAGGTGGCTAAGTTAACTCGTAGCGAAGGCTATAACCTGCGTAACGTGAATACATTGAATTATCAGGTTCAGGGATTAGGTGACGATCATGACTTGTCGTTCCTGTTTGGTCAGGAAACAATCGTGTCGAAATCGAATTCTACAGAAATTGAAGGTCACGGATATCCTGACGGATTTGATTTTGACCAGACCTTTGGTATGATTGACCAGACTGATAAAACTTTGGCAAAAGATAAATTCAGCAATACGATCGGTACTCCCGACAAGACTGTTTCATTCTTTGCTCGAGCTAACTATTCGTTGCTGGATCGTTATTTGCTTACAGTGACATTCCGTGCCGATGGTTCTTCTAAGTTCGCTCCGAATCACCGTTGGGGATACTTCCCGGCAGGTGCACTTGCATGGCGTATTTCTGATGAGGCATTTATGGAAGGTACTCGCAACTGGTTGGATAACCTGAAACTCCGTTTATCTTATGGTATGGCGGGTGCTGATAACATTGACTCCAGTCTTTGGAGAGAAACGTGGGAGTCTACTACTGTTACATTCAACGGTCAGAACTATTCCGGTTACAAGCCAAATGGTATGTTGTCTAATCCGGACTTAAAATGGGAAACAACCATTTCACGTAACATTGGTTTGGATTTCGGCTTCTTTGGCAATCGCCTTTCGGGTACCATTGATGCATATTGGAATACGACCAAGGACTTGCTGATGTGTATTCCTATCGACGAAACTACTGGTTATTCATATCAGTATCAGAACATCGGACAGACTTCCAATAAGGGTATTGAAATCGCTTTGAACTACGATATTGTTCGTACTAAAGATTTTACATTCGGTATTTCTGCAACTTACAACTATAACCATAATAACATTGATGAACTGGCCGATAATATCATTGCACAATACGGTTCTCAGTGGGCTTCCAGTGCTACAACTCCGACTTACGACTATGAGTTCCGTGAAGGAAAGCCTGTTGGCTTGATTCGTGGTTATATCTGTGACGGTTTCTATACAACAGCCGATTTCAATTACGATCCGGCAACCCAGATGTATACGTTGAAACCAGGTGTAGCCGACTTGGGAAATCAGGTAGGTAACTATCCTAGTCATTATAATTTGCCGGAAGGGCAAAAGGCATTTCCGGGAGCTATCAAGTTGCGAGATCTGGATGGAAATGGTGTAGCCGATACGGATGATGTTACCGATTTGGGAGAAATTGCTCATCCTCATACTGGTGGTGTGAATTTGAACATGACATGGAAGAACATCGATTTCAGTGCAGGATTTGCATGGGCAGCAGGTGGTCATGTTTACAATGTCAACTCTTTGATAAACATGTATGGAAATAAGGATACCGGTGCTGGTGCCAACAAACTAGCATTTGTCAAAGATTGCTATCAGATATATGACATTCAGAACGGTGAACTGGTTCCTGTTGTAGATCCAGATGCTTTGGACGCATTGAATGCTGGTGCAAAATATGGTGTACCTTACATGGAAAACGGTACTGTATTGTCTACTTTTGTTGAAAATGCTTCATTCTTGCGTTTGAATACATTGACCATTGGATATACATTCCCGAAAGCATGGACTCAGAAAATTGGTATGCAGCGTGCGCGTATTTATGCTACTGCTGGAAACTTGTTTACTATCACAGGTTATTCTGGTATCGATCCGGAAGTTAATGCCGATCCGAATAAGAGTACAACTGCTGCTAACACAGGAAACTATCCGTTGCTGGGTATGGACTATGGTACTTATCCTCGTGCAAGAACATTTACATTTGGTGTAAACATTTCATTCTAATAAATAATCTGTTAACTAATCAATGAAAAGACAATGAAAAAGTTATTATATACATATTTAGGTGTTGGACTTTTAATGCTCAATATAACTTCATGTGAGGATTTTCTGGATACGTCTTCACCTTCTGAAGCAACTCCGGAGTTTGTTTTTGGAGATGTTTCGACGGCTCGTGGTGCCTTAATGGAAGCTTATGAAAAGTGGCGTGCAAAAGCCTATGTTCATGCCAACGGTTTGTTTTACGATTTGGTAGTCTGTGGCTCCGATTCGGAACGTCATCCTGAAGGTTACGATGCACAGGCACGTCATATCCCGGAGAATCTGTATTATGGCGGAACTTCCAGTTTCGATATCAACTCGGCTGGTAATAATGGTATCAATGCATGGCCGGCATTGTATAGCATCATTGCTACATGTAATACACTTTGTAACGCTATTGAAGGAACGGAGACCTATCAAGCTATAGAGGCGGGAACGGGATCGGTTACCGAAATGACCGACCTCTACGGACAGGCTGTTGCCTTGCGTGCGACTGCTTATAATGAATTGCTTCGTTTTTGGGGGGATGTTCCTCATAACCTGGTTCCTGGCGTGGTAGCAGAAGGTTTGACTCCACGTGACCAGATTTATGAATATCATATCAACAAACTGATTCAGGTGGAACCTTACATGTATTATTTGGGTGAAACGGCTACGGCTGATGCCAGTATGATGACTCGTAACTATGTAGACGCTTTGATCGGACGTATGTGTTTGTATGCTGGTGGTTATTCTACTCGTCGTACCGACCTGGGTTCCGATTTTTATAAAGATCTGGATGGGAATGTGTTGAGTTTTGAAAAATTGAATACGGTGGATGCAAACAATGCATTTTACGGCAGACGTACAGATTACAAGAAGTTCTACGAAATAGCCGAAACGTATTTGCAGAATTGCGTAGACCATCCGGGTACAGCTGCATTGTGTACAGTCGATCCTCGTTCGGTTGGTTCCAATGGTCAGGCATTTGGTAATCCTTATCAGTACATATTCCAGCAGAACAACGATCTGGTTCTTTCTTCTGAAAGTATTTATGAAATTCCTGAAACAAGAGGTGTGCAGAGTGAACGTCCTTATGCTTTCGGACGTCCAAGTTCAGCAGGTAGCTCAAACAACTATCCATGTAAGAACTATGGTCAGAGCCGTTTCCACCCTACTTATTATTATGGTGATTTCGATCCGAACGACATGCGTCGTGATGTAACTTGTACAGTAACAGGCTCTGATGGAAAGAATGGTGTAGAAAAGCTGTTACCGTTTACTCCGGGTTCACAGGCTAATGGCGGAGGCATTGCCAATAATAAATGGGATGAAAATCGACAGCCTTCACCACGCTGGGAAAAACAGCGTCAGTCTGGTATTAATAATCCGTTTGTACGTATGTCGGATGTTATCCTGATGTTGGCCGAGGTAAAGGCCGAACTGGGTGACGAGATGACTGCTAAACAGTATTTGTCGGAAGTACATAACCGTGCGTTTGCAACTCCTGAACTGGCTAATCTTGACGGTTTCATCTCGAAGTGGGGTGGTGTCAAAGAAGCTATTCAGCAGGAACGTAAACTGGAATTTGGTGGTGAAGGTCTTCGTCGTTACGATTTGATTCGTACTGGTAAGTTGCCGGAAGCCATTAAGAAGTTGAAAGCTGATCTGGCTGAAATGGTGAACGGATTGAAGACTAAAGGTTATTACACTTTCGAAAATGGAAATACCATTTCATTGTATATCTGGACAAAGAGCGTGGATGCTAAAGCGCAGTATGGTTACCGTTTGACCACTCAATGCACCGATGAAACAGATCCGGTAATGTATCCGGGCTGGCGTGGTGTTTTTGATGATTGGGAAGGATATACGGGTAATTCAATCTATCCGGCTAATCCGGGTACGAACTTGGCTATTCAAGGCTTGTTCAAGCATATCGAACCGGGTAGTGCAGAAGCAAAAGCATTGGAAGCTGATGGTTATAAGATGGTTAACTGGGGTAAAGATATCGTCGATAATGAAACTGATTACTCAGATTATGTATTCCGTGGTTTTGTAGATGGTGAAGCACCTATTTACTTCGTACCGTTCCATAGTTCTATTTTGGAAACTTCATTGGGTAAGATTACCAATGGTTATGGATTCAAGAATAATTGATCGGGTAATATAGATTGATGAATCTTTAGGTAAGTATAAAGGATGTGTCGGGCGAAAGCTTAGGCACATCCTTTTTTTGTAAGCAGCGTGCAGAGAATGATATTGGGGGTATGCTTAAAAGATTGTTTTGAGCTCTGAAAAACTGGGAGGTAACAAATAAGCTATTAATTGGTAACATATTGTTTCCTTTAATGAAATGTTTTCATTTATTTTTGTTGCTGGATAAAGGTTGGGAAAACACCTTTATATGAAAAGCAGTGAGATACAATTTAAATAATAAAGAAAAATATGAAAAACACAATTTTAGGGCTGGCATTGTGTGTGGTGTGGCCTGTATTCGCACAGCAAAAGGCAATGGTCACGGTTCATCCGCAACAAGGAACGCAAGTTATCAACAAAGAAATTTATGGACAGTTTGCCGAACATTTGGGAACATGTATTTATGGCGGTTTATGGGTAGGAGAGGATTCTTCTATTCCTAATGTCAAGGGATATCGTACGGATGTATTGGAAGCTTTGAAAAATCTTAAAGTTCCTGTACTTCGCTGGCCGGGCGGTTGCTTTGCTGACGAATACCATTGGATGGACGGTATCGGACCATGCGAAAACCGGCCGAAGATGGTGAACAATAACTGGGGAGGAACGGTAGAAGATAACAGTTTCGGTACGCATGAGTTCCTGAATCTTTGTGAAATGTTGGGCTGTGAGCCTTATATCAGTGGCAATGTGGGTAGTGGTACGGTAGAAGAACTGGCCAAATGGGTAGAATATATGACAGCCGAGCAAGGTAGTCCGATGGCAAAGTTGCGTAAGGAAAACGGACGCGAAAAGCCCTGGAAAGTAAAATATATAGGTGTTGGTAATGAAAGCTGGGGATGTGGGGGCAACATGTATCCGGAATATTATGCAGACGTTTATCGGCGGTATCAGACTTATTGCCGCAACTATGGTGGAAATCGTTTGTATAAGATTGCTAGTGGAGCAGGTGATTATAATTATCGTTGGACAGAGGTATTGATGCAAAAAGCAATGCCGCTGATGGACGGACTTTCATTGCACTATTATACAGTTTCGGGATGGTCGGGCAGTAAAGGTTCGGCAACTAATTTCTCGACTGATGATTATTACTGGACATTGGGGAAATGTCGTGAAATAGAGGATGTAATCAAACGTCATGTTGCTATTATGGATAAATATGATCCGCAGAAACGTGTGGGACTGATTGTTGACGAATGGGGAACTTGGTGGGATGAAGAACCGGGCACGGTACCTGGACATTTGTTTCAGCAAAATACGTTGCGCGATGCTTTTGTAGCTGCACTCACTTTGGACATATTTCATAAATATACCGATCGTATCAAGATGACGAATATTGCTCAGATTGCGAATGTACTTCAGTCGATGATTTTGACCAAAGACGATAAAATGGTTCTGACACCGACTTACCATGTATTTGAAATGTATAAGGTGCATCAGGATGCTACTTATCTTCCGATGGATTTGCAGTGTGAGCGTAAGATTGTACGTGACGACCGGATTGTACCTATGGTCAGTGCGACGGCTTCACGCGACAAGAATGGTGTAATTCATATTTCCTTGTCGAATGTAGATTTGGAGGAATCGCAGGATATAACTTTGTCTTTAAACGACGTACAGGTTCAATCGGTTTCAGGGCGTATACTGACTGCGAAGAATGTGGATGACTATAACTCGTTTGAGCATCCAGATGTAGTTAGTCCTAAAGATTTTAAAGGGGCAAAGACTACTAAGAACGGATTGAAGATTAACCTTCCTGCTAAATCGATTGTTGTGTTGGAGGTGAAATAAAGACTTAGTGGGGCAAGCCTTCTTTTTAGTAAAGAGGAACTTTTAAGCTGCGAGTTAGTCATTGGTAAATGCAAAAGAAAGGGTCGTATCATTACTCAAAAAAACTGAGTTTGATACGACCCTTCGGCTTTTTATCGCTATGATTAGTAATCTTTCGGCGAGGTGTTAAAGTTTTATCCCTTCGTATTTTTTATTTGTCGTTTAGTGCATTGTCTATCAGCGTAACCAGATTTTGATAGTGACCTCGGGCTGTACCACTTGTCATTCCAGCTGCATTGGCCGACAAACGTTTTAATTCTACTAACTGTCCGTGGGCGATGGCAGGGGCCTCGGAGTATGCCGGTCGCTTTCCTGATGTATTTTTGCTGGCAGCTTCTGGCTTGTCGAGCAGGCTGATGAGGCATTCTATGTATGTCTTTTGCATGTTGCGTTTGTAGATATCTGATTGGCTCAGATTACTCCAGATAACTTTTTTCAAATCGTTGAACATTTGTGTCGAGGTATACGCTTTCTTGCCGTTCAGTGTTTCATTTTCGCTCATCTTATCGAGTGTTGCCTTGCTGATGAGTCGTGTGAGGATATCCGATTGTAGTGAGCAGATTACATTTACAGGAAGAATCTTAGCCTTTTCTATCAGTTGACGGTCAATAAGCCATTGAGGAGTGGTGAACAATTGTTCATTGAGGAATTCAACAGCTCGCTTTTGGATGTTGGCTGGTACAAATTCACGTGCTGTTGCATTCGATTGTTCAACAGTTATAGGTGTACTGTAAATTCCAGCTATATTTTTAGTAACATGGCCCAAATATCGGTTGAACTGGGAAACAACTGCACTGTATATCTCACCGGCACCAGCATATGATTTGTTGGGTTCGTACGACCACTTCAATATCTGTGGAACAATACGTTTCAGGTTCTTGATTCCGTATGAACTGGCAAGCATAGCATCGTCGCCCAAATCTTCACTTTGATTGCGCGGGTCGTTGACATCCGATTCGGTTCCAAAGGTATAGCGTACATCTGCATTCAGTTTTTCAATGATGGACTGGTTAGAGAAAGCGATTTCGTCTTCTGGTTTTTGGAACTGTGGTAACCATCGGTAGCCCCATTCTATAGACCATTTGTCGTATATGCCGATACGTGGAAAAATGCCGGCACGTGTGATGCTGTCCTCCGGTTGTGCTACATAGTTGAAGCGTGCATAATCCATAATGGAAGGCGTATGACCGTTTGCTTCTACCCATGCTTTGTCGCGCAACTTTTCGACTGGTACGGTATGTGAAGAACCAAAGTTGTGGCGAAGTCCTAAAGTATGTCCTACTTCGTGGGAAGAAACGAAACGGATGAGCTGTCCCATCAATTCATCGTCGAACTGCATTTTGCGGGCTGCTTCATCAATCGTTCCAGCTTGGATCATGTACCAGTTGCGCAGCAGATTCATGACATTATGATACCAGTTGATGTGTGTTTCCAAAATTTCTCCCGTACGCGGATCGTGGATGTGTGGTCCACTGGCATTGGGTATATCGGATGGTTTATAGACGATAGCCGAATGACGGGCATCTTCCAAGCTCCAAGAAGGATCGTCAGTTGGAGCTTCTAAGGCATAGATTGCATTTTTGAATCCAGCTTTTTCGAAAGCGATCTGCCAGTCATTCACTCCTTGTATCAGATATGGAACCCATTTTTTAGGAGTTGCCGGATCAATATAAATTACAATCGGCTTCTTAGGTTCAACAAGTTCTCCGCGTAAGTAGGCTGCTTCATCTTTAGGTTCCAGACGCCAACGAGTGATGAGATTTTTATATTCAATACCTTGTGGATTGCTGTCGAAATCGGTATATCCTACAGTAAAGTAACCTACCCTTGGATCGAATAATCGGGATTTCATTGGGATTGCAGGAAGCAGCACCATGGAACTATTCAGTTCATAAGTCAGCGGAATGCGAGAATTACTTGTTGGCATATAGCCAGCATTGTTCGCTCCTTTTTTACCTTGGTATGTAACCGTAGTACTAATTTCAATGTTTTGAGGAAAGGCTTTTAGCGTATTGATGTATGTTCCTTCTCCCACCATATTCAATAGTCCAATACGTTCTTTGATTTCGGCCTCGAAAGAAAATAATGGATTTTCCTTGAGTAGGAAGGTACTGATGTTGATTACATAGCTACGACTAAGAGAATCTTTTTTCATAGTCTCAAGATTGAAACTAGCTATGATAGGTTGAATGTTGGAGTTCAGTACAGACTGATACATGCCGTCTTTATTTTCGGCACGTTCACGATAAGAGTACTCTCGTACTAAAATGCGTTTGTTGTCTTTGTTTTCAAAGCGGATGACCTTGCTGCCCAATATATCTCCCGGATAACCGACACGTGATTTCTGAAGTGAGGCTGGGGCTTTGCTGATACGGTTTACAATCAGAATGTCGCGGTTCAGAATAGAATCTGGAATCTCCATAAAATACGCATCATTTACCTTGTGAATGGTTATAAAGCCATGTGAACTTTTGGCTTTAGGTGTAATAACGCTGGCATAAGGTTTCAGTCCGTTTGTCATTCTGTTGACCGGAGTTACCGGTTGTTCTATTTTGGCCTTTTTCTTTTTCTTGCCGAAGATTTTGGCTTCAGCACTGGATGTTCCTCCCAATAGCAGACATGTTGCTAAAGAGAGAAGATAGAATTTGTAGGTTTTCATGTTGTTTATTTTTGGTATAGTTTTTTTTCTGCAATGATACGGTAGACTTCCGGATGCAGAAAGTAGCGTATGTCCTTGCCTTCGCTGATAGCCTGCCGGATAAATGTTGAACTGATTTCCAGAAGGGGGGTATTTACTACTTTTACACGAGGCGGAAGTACGTCTGTTTGTATATCGTAACCCGGACGAGGGTATACAATAACAGCGTGTTTGCGTATAATTTCTTCGGGTGACTTCCAGCGGTCGAAAGCAGTCCAGTTGTCTGCCCCGATAATGAGGGTGAACTCTCTTTCTGGATAAGCTTCTGCTAATCGGTTCAACGTATCGACCGTATACGAAGGGCGAGGCAAATTAAACTCAAAGTTGGAAGCTTGGAAACGAGGGTAGCCGGAAATAGCAGCTTGTACCATTTCCAGTCGTATGTTATCGTCGAGTAATTCTATGTTCTGTTTAAATGGGTTTTGAGGAGATACCAGAAACCATATTTCATCCAGTCCACCGTATTCACACAGGTAATTTGCCAATGCCAGATGGCCGATGTGGATCGGATTGAATGTTCCTCCGAAAACTCCTGTCTTTACAGACATTTCTTCCATTTTAAAAAGTTTACGACCTGCCAGCCGGCAACGATAAGCATTGCTGCGGCAATAATGTATTCTTTCATGGCAACAGCAACTACTGCTACAGCCAAAGCAACCAGTCCGATGACAATGCTGACAATCATCATGGTGCGCAAGAGTTTTTTGGGATCTTTTGCCATAATTGATGTGTGTGGGTTATTTCTTAAGAAAATTGCTGATGACTTTCAGTGCTTCAGCCTTGGCTGTTTCCAAGTCATCGTTTACTATTACAACGTCGAATTTGTCGGCATAGCTCAGTTCGAATTCTGCCTTGGCAATTCGGCTTTCTATTACTTCGGGGGTATCGGTACCACGTCCGTTCAGACGCTTGCGCAATTCCTCAACAGAAGGTGGCTGGATAAATACCGACAGGGCACGTTCACCGTAAAACTTTTTAATGTTGCATCCGCCTACTACGTCTACGTCGAAGATGACATTCTGACCGGCTTCCAGTTGCTTTTCTACTTGTGCTTTCAGGGTTCCATAAAAACGGTCGGTGTAAACTTCTTCGTATTCCAGAAATTCGTTGTTGGCGATGCGTTGTTTAAATTCTTCAGGAGTAAGGAAAAAATATTCTACTCCATTCTGTTCTGTTCCGCGTGGCGGACGGCTGGTTGCCGAAATAGAAAATGCCAGATTCAGGTTTTGGGTAAGCAGGTAATTGATGATAGTAGATTTGCCCGAGCCTGACGGCGCAGAAAAAATAATCAGTTTTCCCATAATTTAGAATAAAAACACGAGGAGCGAAAAAAGAAGATATACCATGAACCGATTTTCTTCTTTTTCGCTCCTCTATATGTGAATATTACATTACATTTAAAACTTGTTCCTTGATTTGTTCCAGTTCGTCTTTCATCTGAACCACGATGTTTTGCATCTCGGCGTGATTCGACTTGCTGCCTGTCGTATTGATTTCACGTCCCATCTCCTGAGCGATAAATCCCAGCTTCTTGCCTTGTCCGTGTCCTCCAGCCATTGTTTCGCGGAAGTATTTCAAGTGATTGGCCAGACGTTGTTTCTCTTCGTTTATATCTAGCTTTTCAATATAATAAATCAGTTCCTGTTCCAGGCGATTCTTGTCATAGTCTACGCTGATCGTTTTTTCCAGTGCATCGGTGATACGTTCGCGTATCTTGGCTACACGTTCTTTTTCATACGGTTCGATTGACTTCAGCAAACGCTCTATGTTGTCTACCTTTTCGGTAAATTTCTTTTCCAATGCAGCACCTTCCTGTATGCGGAAATCTACCAAATGTTGCAAGGCTTCTTCAATAGCCTTGCTGGCAACTTCCCATTCCTCATCAGATAATTCCTGTATGTCTACACGGGTGAGTACGTCCGGCATGCGAAGCAAAGTGGCAAACCAGTCTTCCGGTACGGGAATATGGCAACTATCTGAAATAGCCTTTATCTGATTGTAATAGTTTTCTACCAGTGCAGCATTAATGGGAGTGGCTGTTTCGGCCACATCTTTTTCAATCCAGATACAGAAATCCACCTTGCCGCGCTCCAGCGTTTTGGTAATAAGATTGCGGATTTCCATTTCTTTTTCACGGTACAATGGAGCAATGCGTGTTGACAAGTCCATTGCCTTGCTGTTCAAAGATTTTATTTCTACGTTGATTTTCTTATCTCCGAATGTGGCAGTTGCTTTGCCGTATCCGGTCATTGATTGTATCATAATATTCTGTTTTTTTATCCCGCAAAGGTAGGAAAAAGCTGTGAATCCGAAAAGTAGAGAAGAGCTTTTTCTCTGACGGACTGAATACTTCGTCAATGAGTATAAAAAACGTGCTGATGTTTTCGTTTAAACATGCTGATGTTTTTGTGAAAACGTGCTGATGTTTTTCTGAAAATATGCTGATGTTTTTCGCCAAAGCTTTTCATCTTTTATTAACGGTTCTAAAAAACACTGGCTTAATGGGAAGTGAGTGCAAATAAAAGTGTATATTTGCAGTCTATATAATAAGGAATTAATTTATGTCGTGCATTTTACATATTGAAACTTCAACGGAAGTATGTTCTGTTTCTGCAAGTCAGGACGGAGCTTCTATTTTCTCGAAAGAGGACTTTAACGGTCCCTCACATGCTGTAGTATTGGGTGTCTTTGTGGACGAGGCTTTATCGTTTATCGACAATCATGCCATTCCTTTGGATGCCGTGGCTGTAAGTTGCGGACCGGGTTCGTATACAGGTTTGAGAATTGGTGTGTCAATGGCAAAGGGTATTTGCTATGGACGTAATATTCCGTTGATAGCTATTCCTACTCCGGAGGTGATGACTGTTCCGGTATTGCTTTTTCAGGACTTGCCGGAAGATGCTTTGCTTTGCCCGATGATTGATGCTCGCCGTATGGAAGTGTATGCTGCCATATACGACCGTGCACTGAAGGTAAAACGTGAAATCAGTGCAGATATCATCGATGAAAATTCATACTCCGAATTTCTGGCGGAGCATCCAGTGTATTTCTTCGGAAACGGGGCGGCTAAGTGTCGTGAGAAGATAACGCATCCGAATGCACATTTCATCGAAAATATTCATCCGCTGGCCAAATGGATGTTCCCGCTTGCCGAACGGGCAATGGCTGAAAAAGATTTCAAGGATGTGGCTTATTTTGAACCTTTCTACCTGAAAGAGTTTGTGGCTTCTACTCCTAAGAAACTTTTGTAAACATAAAAAGAAAGAATCTGCAATAATATATGGAATATAATACCCAACAACGAAAATTACCTCTTCCCGAATATGGGAGAAGTGTGCAGAACATGGTGGATTACGCACTGACGATTGAAGACCGCGAAGAACGCCAGCGTTGTGCCAATACGATTGTCAATATCATGGGCGGCATGTTTCCGCACTTGCGGGATGTGGCCGACTTCAAGCATAAGCTTTGGGATCATCTGGCTATTATGGCCGACTTCAAGCTCGATATCGATTATCCGGTGGATATTGTGAAAAAGGAAAGTCTGGAGGTAAAGCCCGACCGTATCCCTTATTCTCAGAATAATATCCGCTATCGCCATTATGGTCGTTTTGTTCAGGATATGATTAAGATTGCTATCGATTATCCGGAAGGGGAAGAACGAAATCAGTTGCTGAAGCTGATAGCCAACCACATGAAGAAGGATTATCAGAACTGGAACAAGGATGGAGTCGAAGACCAGAAGATTTTGGATGATTTGTGCGAACTGTCGGGAGGAAAGATTAAACTGTCGGCAGACGATTTTCATCTGGTCGAACAGCGTACATTTACTCCACGCCGTCGCCAGGTTAATAACAATAATCAGCAAAAAAGAAAATATTAATCTTAAATAACCGGTACTATGGCATCATTTGTAATCGAAGGCGGGTATAAACTGCATGGCGAGATCACTCCGCAGGGTGCGAAGAATGAAGTCTTGCAGGTGGTTTGTGCTACATTATTGACTGACGAAGAGGTGACAATCAGTAATATCCCGAATATATTGGATGTGAATAACCTGATTCAGTTGCTTCGTGATATGGGCGTGAAAGTGTCTAAAAAGAGCGTGGATACGTATTCTTTTCAGGCAGATGATGTGAACCTTTCTTATCTTGAAAGTGAGGAGTTCCTTACCCGTTGCTCACGTTTACGTGGTTCGGTGATGCTTGTAGGGCCTTTGGTAGCACGTTTCGGAAGGGCTATGATTGCCAAACCGGGAGGTGACAAGATTGGTCGTCGCCGGTTGGATACTCATTTTCTGGGAATTCAGAAATTAGGGGCTTCATTTAATTATGATACGGCGAAGGGAGTTTTCACAATCACTTCCAATCAGTTGAAGGGTACATATATGCTGCTGGATGAGGCTTCGGTCACAGGTACGGCGAATATCGTAATGGCGGCTGTGCTGGCTGAAGGAAAAACGACGATTTACAATGCGGCGTGTGAACCTTATCTGCAACAGTTGTGTAAGATGTTGAATCGTATGGGTGCCAAGATATCGGGTATTGCATCGAATCTGCTGACTATCGAAGGGGTGAAGAGCCTTAAAGGTTGTACGCACCATGTATTGCCTGATATGATTGAAGTGGGAAGCTTTATCGGTATGGCTGCCATGACATCCAGTGAGATTACGATTAAAAATGTATCATACGATAATCTGGGTATTATTCCGGATAGTTTCCGCCGTTTAGGAATTCGCTTGGAACAGCGGGGTGATGATATTTTTATTCCTCAGCAGGATCATTATGAGATTGAATCGTTTATTGATGGCTCAATTATGACGATAGCCGATGCTCCGTGGCCGGGATTGACACCCGACTTGCTGAGTGTGATGCTTGTAGTTGCGACTCAGGCAAAGGGTAGTGTCCTGATACATCAGAAGATGTTCGAAAGTCGTTTGTTCTTTGTTGATAAGTTGATTGATATGGGTGCGCAGATTATTCTTTGTGATCCGCATCGTGCGGTTGTTATCGGTCATGACCATAATTTCCGTTTGCGTGGAGGTAACATGACATCGCCTGATATACGTGCCGGAATCGCTTTGCTGATTGCTGCATTGAGCGCGGAGGGTATCAGCCGTATTCATAACATTGAACAGATAGACCGGGGGTATCAGAATATCGAACAGCGCCTGACTGCTTTGGGTGCTCGTATTACCCGTATAGAGTAAGTGTATGATTAGAAAAGAAGAAGTATATAAGATAGGAATAATCAACAAGCCTCACGGAATAAAGGGGGAGGTTTCTTTTACCTTTACCGACGATATATTCGACCGTGTGGATTGTGATTATTTGGTTTTGCTGCTGGACGGAATATTGGTACCGTTTTTTATAGAGGAGTATCGTTTCCGTTCCGATGACGTGGCTTTGATGAAGTTCGAGGGAATTGATACTGCCGAACGTGCGCGTATGCTGACGAATGTGGAGGTTTATTTCCCGAAGAAATATATGGATGACCAGGAAGAAATTACTTCGTGGAACTTCTTTACAGGATTCCGTGTGGAGGACATACATCATGGAAATCTGGGAGAAATTGTTGCTGTTGACGATTCTACGATGAATATTTTATTTGTGATAGAGAAGGACGGTGAAGAACTGTTACTTCCTGCTCACGAAGAATTTATTGTCGATTTGGATAAAAAGCAAAGAATCCTGAAAGTTGACATACCGGAAGGATTATTAGAATAAGAGAAAGGATAATGAGAAAGACAAGAAGAGGCCGTAAAGCTTTTTGGCATAATATCAAGTTTAAGTATAAACTGACAATTATCAATGAGAATACCTTGGAGGAGGTAGTAGGTATTCATGTGTCTAAGCTGAACGGTCTGTCTGTCCTCTTGTCGGCTTGTACGGTTATTTTCCTGATAGCTGCTGCTATTATCGCATTTACTCCATTGCGAAATTATCTTCCCGGATATATGAACAGTGAGGTTCGTTCTCAGATTGTAGCTAATGCTTTGCGGGCGGATTCCTTGCAGGCGGCGCTCGAACGTCAGAGCCGGTATGTCATGAATATTCAGGATATCTTGAGCGGACAGGTAAAGGCTGATACGGTGCAGTCGATAGACTCGCTGACTAACCTTCGTGCGGAGAAACTGATGGAACGCTCGAAGAAAGAAGAAGAATTTCGTAAGCAATATGAAGAAAAGGAAAGATATAATCTGACTGCTGTAACGGACGTGCGCGATGCTGCCGGATTAATTTTCTATCGTCCTTTACGTGGAGTCATGTCCGCAGGCTTTAATCCGGAAAAGCGACATTTTGGTATAGATCTTACAGCAAGTCCTAACGAAAGCATTCTTGCAGCTTTGGATGGAACGGTTATTATGGCTGCTTATACAGCTGAATGGGGATATGTCATTCAGATACAACATCCGCAGAATTTCATTTCCGTGTATAAGCATTGTGGTTCTCTGATGAAGCGGGAAGGTGAACAAGTAAAAGGTGGAGAGGTTATTGCGTTGGTTGGAAAGTCGACGGAAGATGGCGATCAGCCTCATTTACATTTTGAGTTATGGCATAGAGGTAATCCGACTAATCCTGAAAAATACGTTGTATTTTAGTATATGAAAAAACAAATTGCAATATTAGGTTCTACGGGCTCTATCGGGACACAGGCTTTGCAAGTCATAGAAGAGCATCCCGATTTATATGAAGCTTATGTATTGACCGCTAATAATAAAGTGAATTTACTGGTTGAGCAGGCACGGAAGTTTCATCCTGAAGCAGTCGTGATTGCCAATGAAGATAAGTATTTGCAACTGAAAGAGGCATTATCTGACTTGCCTATCAAGGTTTATGCTGGGGCAGATGCTATTTGCCAGGTTGTGGAGTCACAACCTATCGACATTGTATTGACGGCAATGATGGGGTATGCCGGATTGCGTCCGACGATGAGTGCGATTCGTGCCGGTAAAATTATAGCCCTTGCCAATAAAGAAACGATGGTTGTTGCAGGTGAGTTGATAAATGCTTTGGCAAACGAATATCATACTCCTATCCTGCCTGTCGATTCTGAACATTCGGCTATTTTCCAGTGTTTAGAGATGAATAACCCATTGGAAAAAGTTATTCTTACAGCATCGGGCGGACCTTTCCGTACGTTTACAATGGAGCAATTGCAATATGTTACGAAAGAACAGGCTTTGAAGCATCCTAACTGGAGTATGGGAGCGAAGATCACGATTGACTCGGCTTCGATGATGAATAAAGGGTTTGAAGTTATTGAGGCAAAATGGTTATTCGGAGTACGTCCGGATCAGATAGAGGTCGTCGTTCATCCTCAGTCGGTTATTCATTCGATGGTAGAATTTGAAGACGGTGCCGTGAAAGCACAGTTGGGAGTACCCGATATGCGTTTACCTATTCAGTATGCCTTTTCATATCCCAAACGTGTTCGTTCCTCTTTCGACCGTCTGGACTTCCTGAAGTGTAACAGCCTGACTTTCGAGGCTCCCGATACTAAGCGCTTCCGCAATCTGGCATTGGCTTATGAAGCTTTGCATCAGGGAGGTAATATGCCTTGTATTGTCAATGCGGCCAATGAAGTGGTGGTAGCCTCTTTCCTGAAAGATCAGATATCTTTCCTTGGTATGAGTGATGTAATTGAAAAGGCGATGCAGCGTGTGTCTTTTATTGCGACTCCTACTTACGAGGATTATGTTTCTACCGATGCGGAAACACGTCGTATTGCGGCTGAAATGGTTATAAATGGAATGAAGTAACAGAATGTATTAATTTAAAAATAGAAAATAAACTTTAGATGGAAACATTTTTGATTCGTGCCCTTCAACTGATCCTCAGTTTGTCACTGCTGGTGATTATTCATGAAGGAGGACACTTTTTCTTTGCCCGTCTTTTCAAAATACGAGTGGAGAAGTTTTATATCTTTTTCGACCCTTGGTTTTCACTGTTTAAGTTTAAGCCGAAAAACAGTGATACGGAATATGGGGTAGGCTGGTTGCCGCTGGGTGGATATTGTAAAATATCGGGTATGATTGATGAGTCGATGGATACCGAACAAATGAAGCAACCGGCGCAACCGTGGGAGTTTCGTTCCAAACCGGCGTGGCAACGGTTACTGGTTATGGTTGGGGGAGTGCTGATGAACTTCCTTTTGGCCTTGTTTATCTATTCGATGATTCTTTATACATGGGGAGATTCTTATGTAGCCTTGAAGGATATGACCTATGGTATGAAATTCAACGAGACAGCCCAGAAGATCGGTTTCCGCGATGGAGATATCTTGAAAAGCGCCGATGGCAAGGAACTGGTTCGTTTCGATATGGATATGCTTCGTAATATTGTGGAAGCACGTGAAGTGACCGTCCTTCGAAACGGAGAGGAAAAGAAAATCCTGATGCCGGAGCTGAGCTTGATTGATGTGGCGAAAGAGGATCCGATGTTTGTTGCTACCTTCCGTCCGAATGTCGTCGATTCTGTATTGGCTGGTGGAGGATTTGCTAAGGTCGGAATTCAGAAAGGCGATTCACTGATTGCTTTCAACGGTACTCCATTGAATTCGTGGAATGAATTTTTGGACGAGATGAGTAAGCTTCGCACCAAGGCTGAACTGGAAAAGAAAACATCGGCACAGTTCACTTTGGTCTATTCTCGTCAGGGAGTGAGAGATACGGTAGCGGTTCAGACAAATGAGCAGTTTATGGTCGATGCCATTGGAGGTATAGTTGATTATAAGGAAACCAATTTGAGCTATGGATTCTTTGAATCATTCCCGGCAGGAGTAACTTTGGGGGTAAATACCTTAAAAGGTTATGTAAACGACATGAAATATGTGTTTACGAAAGAAGGAGCCAAGAGCGTCGGAGGATTTGGTACGATTGGAAGTATCTTCCCGAAGGTATGGGACTGGCAGCGTTTCTGGGAGATGACGGCATTCCTTTCTATTATCTTAGCCTTTATGAACATTTTGCCGATTCCTGCACTCGATGGTGGTCATGTCTTGTTCTTGTTGTATGAGATTATAGCCCGTCGTAAGCCGAGTGACAAGTTCTTGGAGTATGCTCAGATGGTGGGAATGTTCCTTCTTTTTGCTTTACTGATTTGGGCAAATTTCAACGATGTACTAAGATTTCTGTTCTAATTGATAATAAGTAAATGCACTGATTATATTACTCTTCTCTGGGAGATGATATAGTCAGTGCTTTTTTGTATAAAGGAGTTATGAAAAAGTTAATTTTTACGGTTATGTTTGTGGGAGGGATGTGTTTGCTTCCTGAAACACTGCCTGCACAGGAAAGATTGCCTGAATATCTTCAGGCTGAAAAATTTACTCAAAGTAAGTTGAATACAATGCTTTTCTCCACTACGGTCGATCCGCACTGGTTTCAGAAAGGTAATAATTTCTGGTTCGAATATAAGACCAGCGAAGGTACATTTTGGTATGTGGTTGATCCGGCTGCTAAAACAAAAAAGCTGTTGTTCGATCGTGATGAACTGGCTTCCCAGTTGACGGAAATCGTACACGATCCGTTCGAAGCACGTCATTTACCGATTCGTAATCTGAAGGCGAAGGAAGACGGACGGACATTTACGTTTGAGGTGGAGTCTTCTCAGGAGGCTAAGCCGAAGAAAGAAGAGAAGAAAAAGGCCGAAAAGGTTATTTTTTATTTCTCGTATGATTATCCCACACGTAAACTTACCCAGCTGACAGAAGAGGCAAAGGAACCGAAGAAACTGGAGTGGGCTTCTGTTTCTCCCGATGGTAAAACTGTCGTTTATGCGAAAGACTGTAATTTGTACCGGATGAGTATGGAAGATTACCGGAAGGCACAAAAAGACGAAAAGGATAGTACGATTGTCGAGATACAGTTGACGAAGGATGGCACCGAGCATTTTGGATATGGCATTCCTTATAGTACTTTGAATACCGATACCTTATGTAACGGAAAGCGTCGCAGTGTATGGGGATACTGGTCGCCCGATTCGAAGCATTTTGTAACGATCGTATCCGACGACCGCAAGGTAAAAGACCTTTGGGTAATCAATTCGGTTGCTCAACCTCGTCCTACACTTGAAACGTACCGTTACCAGATGCCGGGAGAAATGGAGGCTCCCGAAGAGCATTTGTATCTGTTCGATATGACAGACAATAAGCGTAAGGAGATTAAAGTGGCTGCCTGGAAGAACCAGAGTCTGGGACTGGAAGCACGTCCTTACGAGCAGAAACAACGTGATGCGGAGTTCATCTCTCCTATATGGCAAGGTGATAACACTCGTTTCTTCCTGACTCGCAGCAGTCGTGACTTGCATCGTATTGATGTATGTACCTATACTATCGGACAGGACTCCATTGTGCCGGTTGTAAAGGAGCGTATGAATACGTATCAGGAAACTCGTCCGATTTACGTATTTAATGGAGGTAAGGAATTTATCCAGTGGAGCGAACGCGACGGCTGGGCACACCTTTATTTATATGACGACCGCGGCAATTTGAAGAATCGTATTACTAAAGGTCCGTGGCATGTAGAACGTGTCGTAAAGGTAGATGAACCTGCTCGCACGATTTATTTTATCGCCAATGGTCGTGAGGAAGGAGAGAATCCTTATTATGAACATTTGTATAAGGTGAATGCCGATGGCAGTGGATTGAAGTTGCTGACCAAGGGTAATTTCTTCCATGAGGTAGAAGTTGACGATGAAGCTCGCTTCATTGTCGATAATTATTCACGGGTAAACACTATTCCATGTGCTGATTTGATAGACCGCAATGGGAATAAGGTTATGACTATTCAGGAGAGTGATTTCTCACAGTTGAAAGCTGCCGGTTATCAGTTCCCGGAGCTCTTTACCGTAAAGGCTGCCGATGGAGTGACAGATCTGTATGGAGTGATGTATAAGCCTTATAATTTCGATTCAACGAAGGTTTATCCTATTATCGATTATGTATATCCGGGTCCTCAGGTAGAAGCCGTTTATTATCCGTTTACCCGTATGAGTGTCCGTACCGACCGTTTGGCACAGGCTGGTTTCATTGTTATTTCCGTAGGACAGCGAGGTGGTCATCCCAGCCGTTCGAAATGGTATCACAACTACGGATATGGAAATATGCGCGATTATCCACTTGCCGATCATAAAGCAGCCGTGGAACAGTTGGCAGCACGCTATAAGTTTATCGATATAGACAAGGTTGGTATTCATGGACATTCGGGTGGAGGATTTATGTCGACAGCAGCTATCTGTCAGTATCCCGATTTCTATAAGGCAGCCGTATCGTGTGCCGGAAATCACGATAACCGGATTTATAACCGCTGGTGGAGTGAAACGCATCATGGCGTGAAAGAAGAAGTTTCGGAGAAAGGCGATACAACCTTTGCTTATAAAATTGCAACGAATCCTGAAATCGTGAAACAGTTGAAAGGGCATTTGATGCTGGTACATGGAGATATAGACAATAATGTGCATCCAGCCAATACCATCCGTGTAGTCGATGCCTTGATCCGTGCCAACAAGCGTTTTGAAATGTTGATATTACCGGGACAGCGCCACGGGTTTGGAGATATGAATGAGTATTTCTACTGGCGTCTGGTTGATTTCTTCTCCAAATACCTGAAAGGAAAATGTGAAACATCGGCCGATATTCCACAGCGATAGGTTGCAGTTGAAGCAAGTAATATAAAAAAGATGAATGTCAAGATAGAAGAAAGTTGGCGCTGCCGTTTGCAGGAAGAGTTCGATAAGCCTTACTTCAAGCAGCTGACAGATTTTGTACGCTATGAGTATGCGCATGAACATGTCTTGCCTCAAGGTTCACAGATATTCCATATGTTCAACGCATGTCCGTTTGAAAAGGTTAAGGTTGTCATCTTGGGGCAGGACCCTTATCCTACGCCGGGACTGTATTACGGTGTTTGCTTTTCTGTACCCGAAGGTACGGCTATTCCGGCATCGTTGATGAATATCTTCAAGGAAATTCATCAAGATTTGGGTAAACCTATTCCTTCGTCCGGTAATTTGGATAGATGGGTGGAACAAGGAGTTTTTTCAATGAACTCCGTACTTACGGTCAGGGCTTATCAGACGGGTTCTCACCGTAACAGAGGATGGGAAACATTTACCGATGCTGTCATCAAGAAATTGAGCGACGAGCGCGAGAACCTGGTCTTTATGCTATGGGGAAGTTATGCCAAGGCAAAAGCTTCCCTTATCGATGCAACCAAGCATTGCATTCTGACAACAGTTCATCCCTCTCCGAGGTCTGCCGATTATGGTTTCTTTGGTTGCAAGCATTTCAGTAAAGCAAATGAATACTTGCGGAGTAAAGGATTAAAGGAAATAGACTGGTGAGGAAAGTTCCGGTTCGTTATAAACAAAGAGTGTGGCGGCACTAGATTGATGTTACCTCCCTTCGATAATTGATTGTAACTACGAGACTAAAAAAGGGCCGTATCAAGCTTCTGTTTGAAGTATTGATACGGCCCTTTCTTTTTGGTTATAAAAATGTTGAATGTTAAAGTCTATTCTCTTAAAATTGAGATTTTGAAAGTCTGTAATCGTATATACGTCGTGAATCTTATTTTTCTTTCACTACCCAGTTCGGCTCGTGTGCAATAATTACCCGTGGATTATAGTACATTTCTTCTTTGTCTGGGATGCGAATATAATACACCTGCTTTCCGTGTACCGGAAGTGAATGACTACGTATCCATGGATTCATGTTTCGTAAAAGCGAATAAGTGATGCCTCTTCCCTTCGCAAAGCGGGGAAGATCCTCAATGCTCTCTTCTACCTTTATTTCATGGTAAGGAATAACCGGATATAAGTCGCATGCACGCAACCGGAAACCGAATTTTTGCGGATTGGCAAACATAATCTTAGCGGCCAAGATACGATAGACGTAACGTGCCGTTTCTTCTACAAGCTGGAGGTCGAGTGCATTCTCTTCGTACTGACGTTCCAGTTCGCGGGAGATACGTCCCTGACCAGCATTATAGGATGCGGCTACACTGGTCCAGTTTCCGAAGCGGGCATAAGCTTGCTTAAGATATTTACAGGCCGCTTGTGTAGACTTCTCTACATGATACCGTTCGTCTACACTGTGTCCTACTTCCAGGCCAAAGTCACGCGCTGTACCGGGCATTAGTTGCCAAAGTCCGGCAGCTCCGGCTCCCGAACGCGCCAGTGGGTTATTATTACTTTCTATCGACATCAGGTATTTGAAATCGTCGGGAATCCCGTTTTCACGCAAAATGGATTCCACTATCGGGAAATACCGGTTGGCACGCTTGATCATTTGGATGGAGGTACTGTGCATATACGTGAAAGCCAGTAATTCACGGTCGATACGTTCACGCCTGTCGAATCGGGTCAGATCAATGTTCTCCCCGCAGAAAGTAATGCTTTTGGGAATATTCTGACAGCTATAAGTCAGGGCAGTTGTTTCACTGATATCTTGTGCTGTGGCTGGCAAAACTCCCATTGGCAATAAAATCGCCAATAAAAACAAGGCGTTCCACCAGCGAATGGAAGTATAGGTTGGTATAGGTTGTTTCATTATATCGTATCTTTTATCATTCCCTTTCACTGCGGCATCTTATTCCTCCAGTGTAAAGCTTTTCAGAATGGCTTCGGGAGTATTGTCTTTCTTGTCTGTGTAAGTAATGGACACGTAAAATCCACTGCTTCCGTCTTTGCTCAACAAATAAGAATAGACACACTGTTCGGTTTCACAGTTTCCTTTCAGTTGCGCACCATAAAACTGAGGAAGTTCGAAAGTGGTAACAGGCGATTGATTAGTCACTTCATCGTCAGTTGCAATATTTTTCAGCTCTTGCGAAAGTTCCGAGCGCTGGATACCTTCTCCTTCCAGAAGCTGTACCGTGATGTAATAGGTTGGCGTACTGATAATGTATCCTTCTTCTGAATCATCCTCTACATTAAAGCCTGCGGGAGCTTTAAAACTAACCCCGTAGGCTTTCCATGTGGTCGATTTTAATGTTTGTGCATTCGTACTGAATGCTGTAAGAGCCAGAACAGCCATCGCTGCAAAGATCTTTTTTCTCATACTTTTCTTTCTGATACTACTTTTTTAGCATAAACTTCTTCCTCTTTATTAACCATTACCAGTACATCTCCTGTTGGTAAGTAAGGAGAGGTAACAGCTGATAATGTTTCATCTTTCAGCATAGCTGACACTCCGGCTGATTCTAACAAACCTTTTATTAATTCTGCTTCCCAGAGACTGCCTCTGAAAACTTCTACCAGTGATCCATACGTTTTAGTTTCCATAGCTCATTGTTTTAGTGGTTAATAAAAAGGGTTGATACTCTCTGTATGTTTATCCAAAGATAAGAAAGTTTTCGTAATATCCTTATATAAAAATAAAAAAAGAATTGAAATCATGGAAATAATGATATTTTTGCAGGGAATCATTGTATTGTGTAACAAATAGTCGTATGAATATAAATGAAGTTTTACACGATGTCCGTCAGGCTTCCCGCCGGCTGGCATTGTTGGACGAAAAACAGATAAACGAGGTATTGTTTGCAGTTGCAGATGCAGCCGTGAAGCATAGTAAAAAAATATTGGAGGCTAACAGGGAGGACCTTCAGCGGATGGATCCTGCAAACCCGAAGTACGACAGGCTGAAGCTGACGGAAGAACGTCTGGAAGGAATTGCATCCGATATGCGGAATGTGGCAGCTCTGCCTTCTCCGCTTGGCAGAATCTTGGAGGAAACCGTTCGTCCGAACGGGTTGCATCTGAAGAAAGTAAGTGTTCCTTTCGGAGTTATCGGTATTATTTATGAGGCACGTCCCAATGTCAGCTTCGATGTCTTTTCGCTTTGCCTGAAAAGTGGTAATGCGTGTGTGCTGAAAGGTGGAAGCGATGCCGACTGTTCGAATCGGGCAATAGTAAAAGTGATACACGAAGTCTTGTCACAACTGGGAGTCGATACGCATGTTGTAGAGTTACTGCCTGCCAGTCGTGAGGCAACAGCCGAATTACTCCATGCCGAAGGGTTGGTCGATTTGATCATTCCGCGTGGCAGCAGCAACCTGATTAACTATGTACGTCGGGAGGCCACCATTCCGGTTATAGAAACGGGAGCCGGTGTTTGCCATACTTATTTCGATGCTTCGGGCGATATCGTGAAAGGGGCTGCTATCGTCAATAACGCCAAGACCCGTCGTGTCAGCGTATGCAATGCACTCGACTGTCTGCTGATTCATGCATCACGACTGGCAGATTTACCTGCTTTATGTACTCCTCTTCAAGATAGTAAGGTTACGATTTATGCCGATGAGGTTGCTTATAAAGCATTGGAGGGCCACTATCCGTCGGAATTGCTTTGTCGGGCTACAGCCGACAGTTACGGAACAGAGTTTCTCGATTATAAAATGGCAATACGGACGGTAGCCGATATAGAGGAAGCTGTATCGCATATTTATACATACGGTTCGAAACATAGCGAATGTATTGTTGCCGAAGATAAAAAGGCTGCCGGTTATTTTTGTGCCATGGTCGATGCGGCTTGTGTGTATACCAATGCACCTACCTCATTTACAGACGGTGCACAGTTTGGACTGGGAGCTGAAATAGGTATCAGTACCCAGAAATTACATGCACGCGGACCGATGGGATTGCGGGAAATAACTACTTATAAGTGGCTGATTGAAGGTAACGGACAAATCCGTAAATAGAATATTTTTGCAAGAATCCGGTCTGATATACTATAGTCTTGCATTTTTATAGTATATTTGCCGTACTAATATTAATTTATATACAATAGATCGTATGAAAACCTATACCAATGTATTCGATCTGGGTGATTTGAAGACCGCCCTTGCGGAAGCTTTCGAAATAAAGCAGGACCGTTATAAATATGAATCTCTGGGCAAGCATCGCACTTGTTTGCTGATTTTCTTTAACAACAGCTTGCGTACCCGCCTTAGTACGCAGAAAGCAGCACGTAATTTAGGCATGGATGTGATTGTGCTCGACGTGAATCAGGGAGCCTGGAAGCTGGAAACAGAACGTGGTGTCGTGATGGATGGTGACAAGAGTGAACATCTGCTTGAGGCCATTCCTGTGATGGCTTCTTATTGTGACATCATCGGTGTGCGTTCGTTTGCCCGTTTCGAAAGCCGTGAAGACGATTATACAGAAAAAATTCTGAATCAGTTTATTCAGTATTCCGGCAAACCGGTGTTTTCGATGGAAGCGGCAACCGGACATCCGTTGCAGGCATTTGCCGACTTGATTACCATTGAAGAGTACAAAAAGAAAGAACGTCCGAAAGTTGTATTGACATGGGCTCCTCATCCGCGTGCACTGCCACAGGCTGTTCCTAATTCATTTGCCGATTTTATGAATGAAGCGGATGTAGATTTTGTGATCACTCATCCTAAAGGTTATGAACTTGATCCGAAATTTGTACGTGGAGCACATGTAGAATACGATCAGATGAAGGCTTTCGAAGGGGCAGATTTTATTTATGCCAAGAACTGGGCTTGTCCGGGAGTGACAAATCCTGCCGACTACGGTAAGATTCTGAGTAAGGATATGAGCTGGACGGTAGATACTGCTCACATGGCTGTAACAAACAATGCTTACTTTATGCACTGCCTACCGGTTCGTCGTAACATGATTGTGACAGATGATGTGATAGAAGCACCTACTTCGCTGGTTATTCCGGAAGCAGCCAATCGCGAAATTTCGGCTACTGTTGTATTGAAACGTATGCTTCAGTCGTTGAAATAATTCGATTTTTATCATAAAAAACATGCGGACATTTTGTGGAAACTTCAGAATTTCCACGTAAATGTCCGCATGTGTATTTTTTAGAGTTCGATGTCTTTACCAGATTCCTTCCAGTTTTCGAATCCTTTATCCAGGTTGTAAACCTTAAATCCTTTTTTAGTCAAGATACGTGCTGCGTTGCGGCTTCTTCTTCCACTTTTGCAGTACACGGCTACCGGACGTTCCTTGTCGAGCAGTTCATCTGCTTCCGCAGCAAACTTTTCGTCCAGTACATTGATATTCAGGCTTCCCGGAATATGACCCTGACTGTATTCGGCTACGGTTCGTACGTCTACCCGTTGAATGTCTTCGTCCTGTATCAGCTTCTCAAAGTCATCAGAAGATAGATTTTTGAATTTATCTTGTGCTTTGGCACTGCATGCGAACAGCCCGAAAAGGCAGGCGCATACAAAAAACATAAAGTAAATGCTCTTTATCATAATGGTTGCTGTTTATTGGTAATCAAATTCCCGATAGGTTTCTTGTTCCTTGTACGTATTGAGGTAGAAGCGGATTTTATCGCCTTTTTGCAGCGATTGCAGGTATTTTTTGAGTGGAACCGATAAATAGACCTGTTTGGTAAACGCTTCATAATCGTTTTTCCGGTCGTGATACAAGCGCAGGTTCAGTGTCCTTGTACCGTCTTCGTTGGCGGTGAAGCCTTCATCGATGAAATGATATGCATGAGTCTGGTCCTTATATTGCACCAGCAGTATCATATTCACGTAATTGCCCGACAGCCAGATGCTCTGTATATCTACAGGATCTGTTTTGATTTGTCCCTTAAAAGCTTTTTCTGCGAGTGGATTCATCGACAGAACAAGCTGACATGAATACAGCTGAGCAGCAGTTTCCTTGCCATCCTCCTGTGGCAGGGGCCCGTAAATGGATATTGTACGATAGAGTGTATCGGCTACCAGTCCTCCCAGACCGTCACGCTGAAGCACAGGATATACGGTTCCGTTATCTGCAACCAGTTGTGAGATGGTTCCGTCCGAATCGGTCTGCGCACCGATAAATTCGGTTACCACACTAGGGTATACATAGTCTTCCTCCTTGCATCCTTCCCAAAGAAGCATGCAAAGAAGAAGGACCATTGCTATCGCTTGTTTCATACGTTCAGAGCTTTCTGGTGATTGAGTGCCGGATTGGCATACATTGTCAGTATGCAACGGCGCAGGAAGGCTTCGTCCTTGTTGGGCAACTGAATCATATCCAGTTTCTTCTGCACGTAAGTTTCGAAGCGTACCTTATCGTCGTTTGTATAATGACTGGCAAAAGTTTGTCCGCCTTCCAGCAGATCGCATGCCACATAATTTCCCGGATAGATACGGTAATTGCGGTGGATATGCACATCAATCAGTTCGGATATTCTGGAGAATACTTCCGTTTTGGGGAGTCCTCGCAAGGCTTCCAGTTCTTCGTTGATGCACGGAGCAGTCTGGAAATGTACTCTTCCCTTGTATCCGAAGATACCTGTCTGCATATTGTTCAAGTCGTCTTCCTGACTTTTCTTGAACCCTTCGATATCACGCTTCTGCTGCATCTCCTGCGCTTTCAGATAATCGCACGGATCGTACTCATACGACAAGGCAGTAGGGACGATGTTCAGCTCTTTCAAACGGTCGATGACATCCCCTTCACCCGCCATGGCAAGCATTTTCAGTACACTGTCCTGCGTACGGTCGTTCGAGTCTTTGGCTCTTCCTTCCCGTTGGGCAATCCATACGTTTTCTTTCTTTTGCGTAATTGCAAAATGAATGTAACGCGACATACGTGCCGATGATTCCAGCATCTGGCGCATCGACAGGGCACGCTGTACGATGAATGCCTTGTTTATACGTACCAGTTTCTTGATCCATGGGAAGATCAGCAGATTATCGCCGATGGCAATTTCTACAGTTGTCGGAAAATGATTATCCAAAAGTCCAACCGACAGGAATCCCGGATCGAGTACAATGTCGCGGTGATTCGAAACGAAAGTATAATTCCGGTTCTTGTCACTCAGCGAAGATGTGTCCATGTCGAAACCATCGCTGTACTTGTCGATGATATCGTGGAGCAGTTTGTGGAAAAATGTCTTCTGTACATCCAGATTCGTCTTACATTGATACAGCTTTGCAGCAAGCATTTCAACAGGTACCCCGGGAATGATATTTGTCAGCACTGCCTGAAATGAGGGATCGGCTAACAACTCCTTGAAGATCTGTGGAAGCTCTTCGGGAGAATAGGGACGGATTTCGTCAAACTCGGCAGGTATATTCATGGTTATCTGTTTTATAAGTCAATGTTCAAATATACGGAATTTTCAATTATTTTTGAAATGAATCTTCGATAATATCTGTCATGGCATCCTTGATGTCAATGCCTGCGGCACGAACCTGCTGCGGGATGAAGCTGGTAGCTGTCATACCCGGAGTGGTATTGATTTCCAGCATATTGATTTTTTCTCCTTTCGTGATGATGTAGTCCACGCGTACAATACCCTTGCATCCCAGTATGTCGTAGATAGCCGAAGTCAGTTTCTGTACACGGTCGGTCAGTTCCGGGCTGAGGCGTGCCGGAGTGATTTCAGTCACCTCACCTTTATATTTAGCATTATAGTCGAAGAATTCATTTTTGCTGACAACCTCAGTGATAGGAAGAACAACCGACTTGTCTTTGGTCTTGTAGCAGCCGTTGGCAAGTTCAATACCATCCATGAAAGCCTCGATCATGACATCGTCCGATTCGGCAAAGGCCTCTTTCAGAGCAGGCTGTATCTGGTCGGCCGTCTTTACCTTTGTTACTCCAAAGCTGGAGCCGCTGGCATTAGGCTTGATAAAGCAAGGAAGACCAATTTTCTCGATGACATCCTGATCGCTTATGCCGTGACGTTTGTTTACCAGCAGCGATTCGGCTACACGTACACCGAAACCTTTCAGGTACTGGTTCAGTGTGAATTTGCTGAATGTCATGGCCGAAACCAGCACGTCGCAAGTAGAGTAGGGGATACCCAGCAGTTCGAAATATCCTTGCAGAATACCATTTTCTCCCGGAGTGCCGTGGATGGTAATGTATGCAAAGTCGGGTTTCACCTTCTGTCCGTCGTGACTGAAGCTGAAATCGTTCTTGTCTATCGGTGCACGACTGCCGTCGGGCAACAAAGCCTCCCATTTTTTCTTGGTGAGCTCTACTATATATAAGGTGTACTTATCTTTGTCGATAAAAGAGTATATGCCTTCTGCGCTACGCATGGAGACATCATGTTCCGAAGAATCTCCTCCGGCAACAATAGCAATGATGCGTTTCATAATTTGTTTGTTATTCTTCTCTGTTACTTATATATGTTCTCCATTTGTCCAGCAGACGGGTCATGTCTTCGGGCAATTCGGATGTAAAGAACATCTCTTTGCCTGTACGCGGATGAACAAATCCCAGCGTTTTGGCGTGAAGTGCCTGACGGGGACAAATCTCGAAGCAGTTGTTTACAAATTGTTTGTATTTGCTGAAGTGAGTACCTTTCAGTATTTCGTGACCACCGTAACGCTCATCGTTGAACAATACGTGTCCGATGTGCTTCATGTGTACACGAATCTGATGGGTACGTCCGGTTTCCAGCACACACTTTACCAGCGTGACATAGCCCAGACGCTCCAGTACCTGATAATGGGTTACGGCATGCTTACCTTGCGTAGGATCGCTCATGACAGCCATCTGCATGCGGTCTTTGGGGTTGCGTCCGATATTTCCGGTGATGGTACCTTCGTCTTCATCGATAATGCCCCACACCAGTGCATTGTATTCGCGCTTGGTGGTCTTGTTGTAGAACTGCAATCCCAGGCTGGTTTTCGCATCGGGAGTCTTGGCCACAACCAGCAGTCCCGAGGTATCCTTGTCGATACGGTGAACCAGTCCCACCTGCGGGTCGTTTGGATCGTAGGAAGGTACGTCACGCAGATGCCAGGCAATGGCATTCACCAGCGTGCCATGATAATTTCCGCACCCCGGATGTACTACCAGTCCTGCGGGCTTGTTGATGACCATCAGATCATCATCCTCGTAAACAATGTCCAGCGGAATATCTTCGGGAATAATATCGTTGTCGTAGCGTGGACGGTCCATCATGACGGTCAGCACGTCGAGCGGCTTTACCTTGTAGCTGCTTTTTACCGGCTTGCCGTTTGCCATGACAAATCCTGCGTCGGCCGCCGCCTGAATACGGTTGCGCGAAGCGTTGACGATGCGTTCGAACAGATACTTGTCGATGCGCACCGGTGTCTGTCCTTTATCTACTACTACACGGAAATGTTCGTATAATTCGGAGGAACGCTCTACCGGCTCTACATCATCCAGCGAGTCGTCCAGTTCGTTTATATAATCTTCTGCCATTCGTTGTCTTGAACTTGTTGAATCTTTTAGAACCACGAATCGTCTACAGTAGGAGCCTCTTCTCCCGCTGCATCCATTTCTATCTGCATGTTGAGTGAGTCCATGCTCAGTGAATCACGTATTTGCGTACTGCCGATGCACAGTGTCAGCAGAGCTTCGCTCGGTACTTTGTCGCCTGCCTTCAGCGAACGTCCTCTATACTTGATGCCGTATACCCAGTCCTGTTCTCCCGCTACCATTTCGGGTTCCGTCAGCCGGAATCCCATGGCTTTCAGCTTGGCGGCAGCCTGACGCATGGAGCTGTTGTCGATGACATCGGGAATTTTCACCCTGGGCACCTCGTTGGTGTTGATGGTCAGGTAGATGGTTCTTCCCTTCTTTACCCGCATACCTCCTGCCGGAGTCTGGTCGAGAACGATGCCCGCGGGCAGTTCCTTTACATAACTCGAATCTATTACTACACCTTGCATGGATTGCTGGCTCAGCAATATCTGCGCCTGGCTTAACTCCTTATTCTTAATGTTGGGCACTACATACGATTCTCCGTGGTGAGTGTAAATATCAAGTCCCCACAACGTACCGTACACGATAACAACAATGGCTACCACCATACCGATGATGTTGAGCCAGAAGAAACGGTTATTCTTGAATGAAAAGAAATCTTTCAGTGTCACCATATTATTCAGCTATATAATTTTTGCAAAGATACAATTTTTTCTTTTCCGCTATGCTTTGTAAAAAGAAAAGCCGCAAAACGCTATCTCAGCATCTTGCGGCTCTCTTAAATCTTTCTGTCTAACGTTCTTATGCTTTTACGCCGTTGTATTCGTCTGATATAGTCAGTTTTTTACGACCTTTAGCACGACGTGCAGCCAATACTCGGCGACCGTTTGCAGTTGCCATTCTTTCGCGGAAACCGTGTTTGTTTCTTCTCTTTCTGTTAGAGGGTTGGTAAGTTCTTTTCATTTTCGTATATACTATTTATGTTATTATTCTATGCGTTCGGGCTGCAAAATTAGTGACTTTTTTTAAATAAACCAATAGCTAAATCATTTTTAGACAAATCTTTTTGCGTTTTTTCGTGATTTAGATTAATTTTGCAGTCGAATTATTACGCAACAATCAATAATATATAATAATAAAAGGATTTAATTATGATTAATGCTCAAGACATTAAGATCGGAACAGCTATCCGTATGGATGGAAAGCTGTATTTCTGTATCGACTTTTTGCATGTAAAACCGGGTAAAGGAAACACCTTCATGCGTACAAAACTGAAAGATGTTGTAGACGGCTACGTTTTGGAACGTCGTTTCAACATCGGTGAAAAACTGGAAGATGTACGTGTAGAACGCCGTCCGTACCAGTATTTGTACAAGGAAGGTGAAGATTATATCTTCATGAACCAGGAAACATACGAACAAGTGCCTATCGCTCACGATCTGATCGAAGGTGTTGACTTCCTGAAAGAAGAAATGGTAGTAGACGTTGTATCTGATGCTTCTACTGAAACTATCTTGTTCGCTGAATTGCCGGTTAAGGTTCAGTTGAAGGTTACTTACACAGAACCGGGACTGAAAGGCGATACTGCTACAAACGCTACTAAGCCTGCTACTGTTGAAACAGGTGCTACTGTACGTGTGCCTTTGTTCATCAATCAGGACGAAATCATCGAAGTTGATACTCGCGATGGTTCTTACGTAGGTCGTGTAAAAGCATAATTTATCAGACTGATATATATAATAGGTAAAGAGCCATTCCTGCATGGAAACAGGAATGGCTCTTTTGTTTGCTGCCGGTTCATCGTCAGAACAGGACAATCCCTACCGACAATGCCGTAAACTCGGGGCCGTATGCTGTATCGAGTACCTTGCACGGGCTGTATTTTACATAGAATCCTACAGACTTATAGCCTATGGAAGCCTGAATATCGACTGTAACCGGAGTCTGGTGAATGTTGTTGTCGGTTAGTTTATATGCCTGTCCTTCCAGCTTATACCGCGTTTTCAGGCTGGCATGCGTATTGAAATTGACGATGGCTCCTACGCTGAAGTTGAAGTTATTCTTGGTTTCATGAGTAAACATGATGGGAATCGCCCAACTGAATACCTTGATACGTGAGAACTGAATGTCGGCTCCTTCCGGATAACTGCCGATGTACATATCGGTTCCTGCATCTTTTATGAAACGCTGCTTGCCTGTCATCCGGTAGTTACGCCAGCTGCATGCCACTCCGATGGAGAGGGAGGTTTCCGTATTCCACGGATAATAGGCCCATCCGAAGGTAGGAGTGGTGATTTCCCACGATGAGCCCATGTTCACATCCATGCCGTTGGGGGCTCCTTGTACGCTGGAAAGTCCTATCTTGAAGTCTTTTACCTGAAATTCATTCTGCTTGTTTCTCTTGGCCGATGTACGTTTTTTGAACGGAATGTTGAAATCCCAGTTGCTGCTGCGTTCCTTGGTAACGGAAACTTCCGAAGGAGATAATTCCACATCACGGGTATAACGGAAGTTAGGATTTCCCTTCTTACCCTCTATTTCGACCTTGAAACGATTGTCTGATTCCGTAATGGTTACTCGTTCCGGATTTTCCACACTTACTACACTTTCTACTTTCAGCGAGTCTGTACTTTCGGCATAGCCGTTTGCCGCAGCCAGCAGGAGTCCTGCCAGCAAAAATATTTTTCTCATATTTTCAGTTGTATTATGAATTATCATTTTATTTGAACAGTTGTTTCAGCTCTTCCAGCGTAACCCGTCCTTCCATGTATACCACAGTCACTTCCGGTTTCTTGCTGCCGCTGGGGGCTACCGCTGTATTCCGGTAGAACAGATACCGGAAACTTTCATCTCGTGCCGGAAAGCAGTAGAAACCATAGTAGAGCCGTTTTCCTACCGTTCCCACCTCCTTGTCGACGGCCGATGCGGCATCCTGGCTGACGAGTGCTTCGATTTCTTCCGACAATGCCGGAGCATCGGTCACCGTCAGGCTGCGGAAAAGCGTCAGATGGTACTTTTTCAGTTCCTTACCTTTGATAAGAACCTCTACCGCCCGTTTGTCTTGCTTGAAGCGTCCGCCGAACAGGGACTCTACATGCATACCCTTCTGTGCCCACAGAGGCAGTGCAATCAGCAAGGTCATCCATATTATAATCCATCGTCTGATCATATAGCTTGTTATTTTTGATTGTCAACTGATGCAGATTCTCCTTCCTCCAGCGTCTGGAAGATATCCGATAACTGCCCCTGAAGGGTTTCTTCGGGGGAATCGTGGCGTACCTTTTGTACCGATTTCAGGGCCTCGGCCAATACGATTTCCTTGTCGGTACAGCGTTCGCCGTTGATGTAGGCCACGCATACGTTCGCCCTTTCCGTCCACTGCCAGGCGGTTACCATCACCAGAATGGCTGCAATTGCCGCTGCTGCCGCATAGTACCACAACCGTATGCTGCGTGTCCGCTGCTTGCGGTATACGGCTCGTCCGGTAGCGACATATCCCATGACGGCACGAAGTTCGTCGAACTCTTTGCCCTGTGCGGCTGGAGTAGCCAGAAAACGCGCCAATGCTTCCTCTTCCGCATCGGTCGTTTCAGCTTCAAAATACCGTGCCGCCAGCTCCTTCCACTGTTGAAAAGTCCGTTCGTATTCTTTCATCGTTCCATTTGTTTTAAGTAACATTCCCTGATTTCTTTTCTCGCTCTCGACAGTTGCATGCGTACGGCAGGTTCCTGCATGCCCAGACTTTCGGCTATTTCGCTGTACGTCTTCCCGTCGTATTCCTTCATGTGCAGAATCTGCTGCTGGAGAGGTGTCAGCCGGAGTTCAATGATACGTTCCACCATGCGGAATCGTTCTTCTTTCTCCAGACTGTCGGCTGCCGAATCGGAGATGGAATCATCCCGGTTCTCGTCCAGTTCCACCGTAGGCTGGTGATTCTTCTTGCGCAAGGTATCGATGCACAGATTCTTTACCGTGACTACCGTGAGGGCTTCTGCTTCTTCGCGCGAACCGATCTGATCAGCATGCTTCCACAGACGAAAGAATGCCTCCTGTAGTGCATCGTCGGCATCCTCCTTATTGGGCAGGAAGCGCATGGCCAGTCTGAGAAAACCGTTTCTCAGTTCGGTGAAAGTCGATGTCAGTGTTTCTTTACTCATGCTTTGTTAATCGGGTCGTACGAATTGTTTTCAAAAAGGTAAACGTAAAGCTATATGTTTTGTAACAAGGAAAGAATAAAAATTTCTTCTTTTTTCCTTTTTTCCTCGCCGAAGATGGGGAAAACAGATTGCTGGTTGCCGACGGAAGCGCTTGCTGGCGATGTTGTCGGCTGTCCGTTGTCTTTGCCGGAAAATGTCGGGACGTTTTTTTATTTTTTGTACAAAATCAAAAAAACTTTGTACAAAAAATATTCGGGACCCGGCAGGCTTTCAGAAACCGTTCGTTGTGTATGCGGAAAATGTTGAAGAAACTCCGTCAAAGTTCAGCATACTTTCAAGAAAGACGTATCTTTGTAAAATAAACCGAACGAACAGACTATGAGATATTCTTTTATTATTCCCGTATACAATCGTCCCGATGAGGTGGATGAGCTGCTGCAAAGCCTGACGGAACAGACGCTGGATGATTTTGAAGTGCTGGTTGTGGAAGACGGATCGTCCGTGCCTTGCGAACAGGTCGTGGAGAAATACCGTACGCAACTGGATGTACATTATTATAATAAGCCTAACTCCGGACCGGGGCAGACCCGCAACTTCGGGGCTGAACGTAGTCGGGGAGAGTATCTGCTCATTCTGGATTCGGATTGTGTGCTGCCGCCGGGTTATCTGGCTGCCGTCGACGAAGAGCTGAAGCGTGAGCCTGCCGATGCTTTCGGCGGACCGGACCGTGCACACGATTCTTTCTCGCCTACCCAAAAGGCAATCAACTATGCCATGACTTCTTTCTTCACTACAGGAGGCATCCGCGGGGGGAAGAAGAAAATGGATAAGTTTTATCCGCGCAGTTTCAACATGGGCGTGCGTGCCGAGGTCTATCGTGCGCTGGGAGGTTTCTCGAAGATGCGTTTTGGCGAAGACATCGATTTCAGCATCCGTATCTTTAAAGGAGGGTATCGTTGCCGTTTGTTTCCCGAAGCATGGGTATGGCACAAGCGTCGTACCGACCTGAAGAAGTTCTTCAAACAGGTGCACAATTCGGGCATCGCACGTATCAATCTGTATAAGAAATACCCGGAATCGCTGAAACTGGTACACATGCTTCCTGCCGTTTTTACGGTAGGTGTGGTGCTGGTGCTGCTCGCTTCGCTGGTATGTCCGTGGGTACTTTTGCTGCTTGCCTTGTTTGCTGTGATTATATTTATTGATTCTTCCATACAAAATAAAAGTTTGTATATCGGTATATTATCCGTCGTTGCTGCGTTTATACAGTTGACGGGGTATGGAACCGGCTTCTTGTCTGCATGGTGGAAACGCTGTGTGCGGGGCAAGGGAGCTTTTTCCGCCTTCGAGAAGAACTTTTATGAGTAAATGGAAAATAAACTGACTATCAACCAATGGGCGGAAGAAGACCGCCCGCGTGAGAAAATGATGCAGCATGGTGCTGCGGCGTTGTCGAATGCCGAACTGCTGGCTATCCTGATCGGTTCGGGCAATACGGAGGACTCGGCGGTAGAACTGATGCGGAAAATCTTAGGGAATTATCGCAACAGCTTGGGTGAATTGGGGAAGACTACTATCGAGGAACTTTGCCGCTACAAGGGAATAGGGCCGGCAAAGGCGGTTACGATTTTAGCCGCTTCGGAGATTGGCAGGCGCCGGATGGAGGAAGAGCCTTTGGAACGTCGGCAGGTGAGATGTTCCAAAGACATATACGAAGTGTTTTATCCGCTGATGTGTGACCTCCCGGTGGAGGAGTGTTGGGTGTTGTTGCTCAACCAGTCGTCGAAGGTGATTGACCGTATTCGTATCAGTCATGGCGGACTGGCTTCCACACAGGTGGATGTCCGCTGTATTTTGCGTGAAGCTTTGTTGAAACGTGCGGTATCGATGGTGCTTTGTCATAACCATCCTTCGGGAAACACCTCTCCCAGCCGTGACGACGACCGGCTGACGGAGGCTGTACGGCGTGCTGCCGAGTTGATGAATATCCGCCTGCTCGATCATCTGGTGGTAACCGACGGGGATTATTACAGTTATTGCGACGAGGGAAGGTTGTGACTGTTTTTCGGTTATTCCATTTTTTTATTACATTTGCAGATGTAACTAAAAGCATGCTTTTTATGGATAACGAAACAAAACTGAAAATAGAAGAAGGTATTGTAGAAATGCTGAAAACCGTATACGATCCGGAAATACCGGTCAACGTATACGATTTAGGTTTGATATATAAGATAGATTTGAAGGACGATGGTGAGGTGGTGATTGATATGACACTAACGGCTCCCAATTGTCCGGCTGCCGATTTTATCATGGAAGATATTCGTCAGAAAATAGAATCGGTAGAAGGTGTGAAGGCTGCTCAAATCAATCTGGTGTTCGAACCTGAATGGGATAAGGACATGATGACAGAAGAAGCCAAACTGGAACTGGGATTCCTATAAAAAAGAATGGTTATGGAAGCGATGAAGAATGTCTATTTTCTGTCGGATGCTCATCTGGGCTCACGTGCGATAGAGCATAGTCGTACGCAGGAACGCCGGCTGGTTAACTTTCTCGACAGTATCAAGCATCAGGCGGCAGCCGTATATTTGCTGGGCGACATGTTCGATTTCTGGTATGAATTCAAGCTGGTCGTTCCAAAAGGATATACCCGTTTCTTGGGAAAAATCTCTGAGTTGACGGATATGGGAGTAGAGGTGCATTTCTTTATCGGCAACCATGATATCTGGTGCGGCGATTATCTGGAAAAGGAATGTGGGGTTATTATCCATCGTGAACCGCTGACGTGTGAGATTTATGGCAAGGAGTTTTTCCTGGCGCATGGCGACGGGCTGGGTGATAATGACCATAAGTTTAAGTTGCTGCGTGCTATGTTTCATAGTAAAACGCTGCAACGTCTGTTTTCCATGCTGCATCCCCGCTGGAGTATCGACTTCGGACTGGAGTGGGCAAAGCATAGCCGTATGAAACGGAAGGACGGAAAGGAACCGGAATATATGGGCGAAGATAAGGAACCGCTGGTATTGTTTACCAAGGAATATCTGAAAACGCATCCCGACATTAATTATTTTATCTATGGACATCGTCACATCGTACTCGACCTGATGCTGAGCCGTTCATCGCGGATGATGATTCTGGGTGACTGGATCAGTGAATTTTCGTATGCTGTATTCGACGGGGAGTCTATGTTCCTGGAACAATATATCGAAGGAGAGACTTCTGTGCGATAAAAGGATACCAGAACATTGCTGGTTAACGTGAAAGAACCATATCAAACTCTGCTAATGAGTCGTGATATGGTTCTTTTATTGTGTATAAATGTGTATCGTAAATGTATGTACGTTGCTTTATCGGGCTACTTCTCCACTTTCGTGTTTTGCCAGCAATCCTTCTACTTCGGATACCTTTACGATGTTATAGTCTCCGGCAATGGTGTTTTTCAAAACCGAAGCGGCTGTTGAAAAATCTACACGTTTCTGTTCGTCTTCGTAAGCGTGCTGGGCATACAGCATGGCGCCGCAGAAGGCATCACCCACACCTACACAGTCGATTACGTTGTCGATATCGAATACACGTGTATATTTCATGGTGCCGTGCGAGTAAAGAACTCCAGCGAAAGTGTGATGCTCGGAACTCATGACGTTGCGCAGGGCAATATAGATATATTTGCAGTTTGGAATCTGCTGGCTGATAGCCTTACAAAATTCCTCGTATGCTTTTATATCGTATGTTTCTCCACTCTTGGTAGCCTTGAAACCCGGTGCCGGAATACCTGTCAGCAGGGCATATTCGCCTTCGCTACCGAACATGATATCACTGTTTACCATCAGTGGACGAAGCACTTCCTGTGCGCTTTTTCCGTAGTTCCAGAGGTTCTTGCGGTAATTGATGTCGTACGAAATGGTCAGTCCCATTTCTTTGGCAATGGTTATTGCTTCCTTGCATACCTCTGCCAGTCCGGGAGTCAGTGCGGCATCGATGCCCGACCAGTGGAAAATAGCTGCGTCGCTAAAGATGGTGCGCCAGTCTATCATACCCGGTTTCAGTTCGGAGAAAGCAGAACCTTCACGGTCGTAGATGACTTTTGAGTTACGCATGGCAGCTGCTTTTTCCATGTAATAGGTTCCCAGTCGGTGTCCGCCTATCAGAATGTGCTGGGTGCCGATATTGTGCGAGCGTAATTCTGCCAGACAAGTTTCTCCCAGGGCGTTGTCGGGAAGGCGGGTAATATATTCTACATCTCCGCCGAAATTGGCTATGGAGATAGCTACATTGGCTTCACTGCCACCGTAATTAACCAAAAATTCCCGGCTTTGCTGCATACGTAGATTGTCGGGGGTAGTCAGGCGAAGCATAATTTCGCCAAAGGTTACGATTTTCTTTTTCATAATAAAGGAGTGTTTCTTGTTGTCTGAGTAGCACAAAAAAAGAGGATATCCCTTGTAAGCTGTCTTCTTTTTACGTTTTACTCGCTGCAAAGATAAGAAAACTCACGGGGAATATCCTCTTTTTTAAGCTATTTAAGGGTAGTCTTCCTTATTTGTTCATGTCGTTCAGAATGTTCATTGTATCAGTTGCAATCATCAGTTCCTCATCGGTCGGGATAACTACAACCTTCACTTTTGAGTCATCGGTTGAGATGATGGCTTCTTTTCCACGAACCTTGTTCTTTTCCGGATCGATCTTGACACCCAGGTAACCCAGTGTCTTGCAAACACCGGCACGAGCTGTTGCCTGATTTTCACCAACACCACCGGTGAACAAGATAACATCTACACCGTCCATGGCAGCTGCGTATGCACCGATGTATTTGGTAATACGGTAGAAATACATGTTTTCTGTCAGGATAGCACGTTCTTCTCCTCTTGCTACTGCGTCTTCCAGTTCACGCATGTCGCTTGATTTTTCGAACATACCCAGTACACCGCTCTTCTTGTTCAGCAGAGTAGACATTTCATCCGGAGTCAGACCTTCTTTCTTCATGATGTAAGTGATTGCACCACCGTCGATGTCACCACTACGTGTACCCATCATCAGACCTTCCAGCGGAGTCAATCCCATTGTTGTATCGATACATTTGCCGTCTTTTACAGCAGCGATAGAACCACCGTTTCCGATGTGGCAGGTAATGATCTTAGAACCTTCCTGCGGAATGCCCAGAAATTCGCACACACGTTTCGAAACGTAGCGGTGAGAAGTTCCGTGGAAACCGTAACGGCGGATACCATATTTTTCGAAATATTTATAAGGTATAGCATACAGATAGGCGTAATCAGGCATAGTCTGATGGAAAGCTGTATCGAATACGGCTACCTGAGGAACTTCAGGCAACAGTTTCTGTACGGCATAAATACCTTTCAGGTTGGCAGGGTTGTGCAACGGGCCGAGGTCGCAACATTCCTCTACAGCTGCAATAACGGCATCGTCAATCAATACAGAACCGCTGAATTTTGTACCTCCATGCAGTACACGGTGGCCTACAGCTTTAATTTCATGTAAATCTTTTACGGCTCCGTATTCGGCATTAGTCAGTGTATCGAAAATAAACTGTACGCCGGTAGTGTGTTCGGGTACGTCCTTTTCGAGGATTTTCTTTTCTCCGTTTGGCAAAGTCAGCTTCAGGAAAGAACCCGGCAGACCGATTTTTTCGATACCTCCTTGTGCGAGGACTTCTTTGGTAGTCATTTCGAACAACTTATATTTGATAGATGAACTACCGCAGTTGAGTACTAATACTTTCATATAATGGTTTTTATTGTTATAGTTGATGTGTAAAATAAAAAAACAGTTGTCATTCAGAGCGAGCGAAAATGACGTCTGAATGACAATGTTTATAAGTCGGTTATTTATTGAGCCTTAGCTGCAATAGCCTGATTGGCTGTGATGGCGATCATCTTGTATACGTCATCGACAGAGCATCCGCGTGACAAGTCGTTAACCGGACGTGCGATACCTTGCAGGATAGGACCAATTGCTGTAGCGTGTCCCAGACGTTCAACTAGTTTATAAGAGATGTTACCAACTTCCAGACATGGAACAACCAGTACGTTGGCTCTTCCTGCGATTTCTGAACCCGGAGCTTTGCTGGCACCTACTCTTGGAACCAGAGCTGCATCGGCCTGAAGTTCGCCGTCTATCTTCAATGAAGGATCCATTTCTTTAGCAAGTTTCAATGCTTCTACTACTTTGTCTACTACTTCGTGCTTAGCAGAACCTTTTGTTGAGAAGCTTAACATTGCTACACGCGGGTCTAATCCGGCAACAGACTGGGCAGTCTTGGCTGTGCAAATTGCAATCTGAGCCAGTTGGTTTGCATCGGGAACCGGAGTAACAGCTACGTCACCCATTACCAGAACACCGTTGTCACCACATTCAGGAGCGTGAGTCAGCAGCAGCATGGCACCCGAAACGCAAGTAATGCCCGGAGCTGTCTTGATGATTTGCAGTGCAGGACGCAGTACATCGCCTGTCGTGTTACGCGCACCTGCCAGCTGGCCGTCGGCATCGCCCGATTTAATAATCAGACATCCCAGGTACAACGGGTTAAGAACCAGCTTGCGGGCTTCTTCGATAGTCATACCTTTCTTCTTACGCAGTTCGCACAGCAGTTGTGCATATTCTTCTTTCTTCGGATGATTTTCCGGATCGATAATAGTAGCTTTGTGGATATTTCCTAAGCCCCATTCTTTTGCAAGGCTCATAATTTCATCTGGGTTACCCAATAGAATCAGGTCGGCTACACCATCTGTCAATATCTGATTGGCAGCTTTTAAAGTACGTTCTTCAGTTCCTTCCGGAAGTACAATGCGCTGTTTGTTTGCTTTAGCGCGTTCAACAATTTGACTAATTAAATCCATGAGTTTATGAATTATATTTATGATATGTGATTCTTTTATCGTGTACGCTAACAAATAATGTATATCGCATTGCAAAAATACGCATTTTTGTAATATCAAGTTTGCAAAACCGTGTTTTTTTTCTCCTAAAGTATGCAAAAAACTTATGTTTAATAGCAGAAGAAATAAAAAATGCCGCTTTCGGTACAGCGTTTTATCCTATTATATAAATTTGCAGCCGTTTTCAAGGTAATATGTAATAGGTATGATTCGTCAATGTACTATCCTTTTTGGATGTTTAGCGTTAGGTGAACTGATTGTTTACCTGACGGGGATTAAGCTGCCGTCGAGTATTATCGGCATGCTTTTGCTTACGTTATTTTTAAAGTTAGGCTGGGTGAAACTGCAATGGGTGCAGGGGTTGTCCGATTTCCTGGTCGCAAATCTGGGCTTTTTCTTTGTTCCTTCGGGAGTAGCTTTGATGTTGTATTTCGACATCATTTCGGCCGAGTTCTGGCCTATCGTGATTGCTACGTTGGTCAGTACGGTATTAGTGTTAGTTGTTACAGGTTGGGTTCATCAATTGGTTCGTAAGTATGGAATATTTAGAAAGTAAGTTCTTTCTGCTTGCTATTACGTTTGGATTCTTCTTTCTTTCCAAACTGTTGCAGAAGAAAACAGGATTGATCATTCTCAATCCGATATTGATAGCAATAGCTTTGCTGATTTGTTTTTTAAAGCTGACAAATATTTCGTATGAAAAATATTCTGAAGCTGGTTCTCTGATAGAGTTTTGGCTGAAGCCGGCAGTCGTCGCATTGGGGGTACCTTTGTATTTACAATTGCGTATGATTAAAAAACAATTGATGCCGATAATTGTTTCTCAATTAGCTGGCTGTGTGGTTGGACTGGTTTCGGTTACGATTATAGCTAAAGTAATGGGGGCTTCTCCTGAAGTAATCATGTCTTTGGCACCGAAGTCGGTGACTACCCCGATTGCCATGGAGGTTTCGGGAGCTGTAGGAGGTATTCCTTCATTGACAGCAGCTGTGGTGATTGTCGTAGGATTGTTTGGTGCCATCTGCGGATTCAAGGTTTTGCAGGTAGGACGTGTAGGTAGTCCTATTGCACAAGGCTTGTCGATGGGAACTGCTTCGCATGCCGTTGGTACCTCACGCGCCATGGAAGTGAGTGGAAAGTATGGAGCTTATGCCAGTCTGGGACTGACGTTGAACGGTATTCTGACTGCCTTGCTGACTCCGACTATCCTGCATTTGCTGGGACTGTACTAAATAATGAATGTTAAAGCAAATATGTTTGCATGGGAACGTGCCGATATTTTTGAATGGATATCGGCACGTTTTTTTAATTTTGCCGCATCATTTTATAAATAAATAGAATATGATACCATTTAAACCCATAGAACTGGAAGATAAGGCTACCGTACAGCGGTATACCTTAAAGAGCAAGCGTCGTAACTGTGACCTCTCATTTTCCAATTTGTATAGCTGGCGATTTCTGTATCGCACGGAGATTGCTGAATTGAACGGCTTCTTGCTGTTTCGCTTTTATGCAGATGATGAACTGGCTTACATGATGCCGGTGGGAGAAGGTGACATACATAAGGTTATTGAGGCGTTGATGGAAGATGCACGAAACAAGGGAGCTCGCTTCCGTTTGTTGGGCGTGTGCAGCAGTATGCGGGCGGAACTGGAAACTGCTTTTCCCGAACGCTTTACGTTTACTGCCGACCGTGACTATTTCGACTATGTGTATCTCCGTTCCGATCTGGCTACGCTTCGTGGAAAGAAATTTCAGGCAAAGCGAAACCATATCAATCGGTTCAAGGCATCATATCCGGATTATGAATACAAGGAGCTGACTCCTGAATTGGTTCCGGAGTGTCTCCGTCTGGAAAGTGAGTGGTGCAAGGCAAACGATTGTGCCGAAAATGAGGCACTGATTGCCGAACGCCGATCCATGACCGATGCGCTGAAGCATATCGGTGAGCTTGACTTGCAGGGGGGAGTTCTGCATGTCGGTGGAAAAATCGTAGCCTTTACTTTCGGAGCTCCTATCAACAATGAAACATTCGATACGTGTGTGGAGAAGGCAAATACTGATATCGAAGGAGCCTATGCCATGATTAATTATGAATTTGCCGGTCATATTCCAGAACAATATATTTATATTAACCGGGAGGAAGACCTCGGACTGGAGGGATTGCGTAAGGCAAAACTTTCTTATTGTCCAGAAACTCTCCTCGAAAAATACATCGTTGAGTTACAATGAGTATCAAAGAACAAGTCAGACAGTTGTGGAAAACCTGCTTCGATGATGACGAAGCTTTCATCGATTTGTATTTTCGTCTGCGTTATACCGATGGGATTAATAAGGTAATAGAAGAAGACGGAAAGGTGATTTCCGCACTTCAGATGATACCGTATCCCATGACCTTTTGCGGGCAGACGGTAGCAACTTCGTATATCTCAGGGGCATGTACGCATCCCGATTATCGGGCAAGAGGGGCCATGCGGCGCTTGCTTCAGGAAACGCATCGTGCCATGTTTGCCGAAGGGGTGATGTTTGCTACCTTGATTCCTGCCGAAGAATGGTTGAAAGGGTATTATGCCCGCTCGGGGTATGCAACTTGTTTTCATTATGGCTTGGTGAAAAAAGTTATCAACAGTTATGAACAACCTGTTGATAACTCTGTATCTTATCTGAAAATGAGTAAGATAGATCTGTTGAAAACTCCGCTGGAACACATTTATCCCTACTTTTATGAACAAATGAACAGGCGCCCGTGCTGTGTTCAACATACGCCCGATGACTTCCACGTGGTATTATCCGATCTTGCTTTGAGCAAGGGAGATGTATGGATCGTCGATAAAAACGGGGGGATGTCGGGGCTTGTTTTCTGCCTGATGGACGGAAATACATTGTCCGTCAAAGAGATTCTGCTGTCGGATGAGGCCGATTTTGCCGAGGTATTGCGTCAGCTTGCAGCTTCTTATCGCGCAGAACGTCTGGAGTGTATCGTGCCACGTGCCGACGAAATGCACGAGCTGGGCATGGCCCGTCTGATAGATGTCGCTTCTTGCCTGAAGGTTTTTTCTGCTGTTTATCGTGGAGAAGGATTGTATATCTGCGTAACGGGCGATGAGGCTATCCCTCAGAATAACGGTTATTATACTGTATTTCCGGGAAAGGTGTCACGGGATATGCAGGAAGGACAAACGTATGTTACATTCACAATCAGTGAACTGACAGCCTTTATCCTGCACGATCTTCATCCGTACATGAGCCTGATGCTGAACTGATTTCAGGCTTCGTCGTCGTTGGTCAGCATACGCTCCAGCTCTTCTGCGGTCAGACGCAGGTGGAATTCTCCCTGATAGGCGATGGATATACCACCGGTCTCTTCGGAAACAATAATCGCCATGGCATCAGTTTCCTGTGAAATACCCAGAGCGGCACGGTGGCGTAATCCCAGTTCCTTCGGAATGTTCAGGTTGTGAGATACCGGAAGGATACATCCGGCCGCCTTGATGCGCTTGTTGCTGATAATCATGGCTCCGTCGTGCAGCGGACTATTCTTAAAGAAGATATTCTCGATCAGACGCTGGTTGATGTTGGCATCGATGATATCTCCCGTCCGGGCGATGTCATCCAGTGGAAAGTTCTTTTCAATCACGATCAGTGCTCCAACCTTTCCTTTGCTCATGCTGAGGCATGCCATCACGATAGGCATGATAGCCTCCTTGCTGTTTCCGTTCTTTTGTCCTCCCTTGAAGAAGCGGAGCAGGCTGCTTGTACGGTGGCGTGAGCCAAGCGACAGCAAGAAATGACGTATCTCATCTTGGAAAATAACAATCAGTGCAATGACTCCTACGCTCACCAGCTTATCGAATATGGAGCCGAGCAAACGCATTTGCAGCACTTGTGATACGATGACCCAAATGATGATGAATACCAGAATTCCGGTAAATACATTGATCGACCCCGACGATTTCATCAGCTTGTAGGTTTTATACAGCAGAAATGCTACCAGCAGGATGTCGATAATATCTTTGACGCTGAGTATGGAAAAATCGAAAGGCATAGCTTTATGTTTACAAACTTACAGGAGTTAACTTTTTCATGGCGGCAACTATCTTGACGGCTTCGGAAGCGGCACGTACGTCGTGTACGCGCAGGATATCGGCTCCTTTCATCAGCGCGATGGTATTGATGACACTTGTACCGTTCAAGGCGTCTTCTGGTCCGCCTCCCAGCAGACGGTATATCATCGACTTGCGAGAGACACCTATCAGTATGGGCAGTTCAAAAATACTGAATTCTTCGAGCTTGTTCAGCAGTTCATAGTTGTGTTCCAGGGTTTTCCCGAAACCGAATCCCGGATCGAGGATAATGTCTTTTGCTCCCAGGTCACGCAGTTTCTGTACCTTTTCGGAGAAATAATACAGCACCTCCTGCACCACATTGTCATAATGCGGAGCCTGTTGCATGTTTTGGGGAGTGCCCTGCATGTGCATCATGATGTAAGGAACCCCCAGTTGTGCCACGGTCGGGAACATGTTTTCGTCCATGCTGCCTGCCGCAATGTCGTTGATGATGGCAACTCCGTATTCTTCTACGCACATGCGCGCTACATCGGCACGGAACGTATCTACCGAAACAATGGCATCGGGACATTCACGGAATACGATGCCCAGTCCGTAACGCAGGCGTGCCATTTCTTCTTCCGCACTGATATGCTCGGCATTGGGGCGCGACGAGTAGGCACCCGCATCGATGATGCTGCCACCTTCCGATAAAATCTGGTGTGTACGTTCTACGATTTCCGCTTCAGTCTGTTTCCGGCTTCCAGCATAAAAAGAGTCGGGAGTAAGGTTCAGAATGCCCATTACCTGCGGGTACGACAAGTCCAATAACTGCCCGTTTACATTGATTTGTTTCACAATACTGTTTTCCATGTCCGATAATACGTCTTTAAGCGCTGCAAATGTACGCACAATAATTTGTTTTTTCGCAGTCGCGGGAAATTAAATTACGTTATCTTTGCGCCGGAAAGTTTTGTTACAGAAATTATGGAAATAGCTGAGTTATATAAACGCTTTATGGAATGCGGCAAGGTGACTACCGACAGCCGCAACTGTCCCGCAGGTTCGATGTTTATCGCCTTGAAAGGAGCAACCTTCAACGGTAACGCATTTGCCGCACAAGCCTTGAAGCAGGGCTGCCGTTATGCGGTGATAGACGAGCCTGAGTATGCAGGAGAGGGAACGATTCTCGTAGAAGACTGCTTGAAAACCTTGCAGCAGCTGGCGAACTATCATCGCCGTCAACTGCATCTTCCTGTTATCGGCATTACGGGAACTAACGGGAAGACTACTACGAAAGAGCTGATTTCTACGGTGCTGAGCCGGAAATTCAATACCTTGTATACAGAAGGCAACCTGAATAACCATATCGGTGTACCGCTTACCTTGCTTCGTTTGAATCCGCTGCATGAAATGGCAGTTGTAGAAATGGGAGCCAGTCATCCGGGAGATATCAAAGAGCTGGTTGACATTGCAGAGCCTGATTATGGAATTATCACAAACGTGGGAAGGGCTCACTTGCAGGGATTCGGTTCCTTTGAAGGCGTTATCCGTACAAAAGGAGAATTGTACGATTTCCTGCGTGCCAAAGGCGGGGCTACTATCTTTATCCAGAATGAAAATCCTTACCTGAACGGCATAGCCGGAGGGCTGACTTGTGTGCGTTACGGACAGACTCCCGGCTTGTATGTGAGTGGGGAACTAGTCAGTTGCTCACCATTTCTGTCTTTCCGATGGACAGCAGGAGGTATATCACACGAAGTGGCTACTCATCTGATTGGCTCGTATAACTTGGACAATATGCTGGCAGCAGTAGCCATCGGACGTTACTTTGGAGTATCCGATGAGGATATCAGCGATGCGCTGGCATCGTATTTGCCTCACAACAACCGGTCGCAGTTGAAGGAAACTGCCGACAACAAGCTGATTGTGGATGCCTATAATGCCAATCCGACCAGTATGATGGCGGCTCTCAAGAATTTCCGTCTGATAGAGGCTCCCCATAAGATGGTTATCTTAGGCGATATGAAAGAACTGGGCACGGTGAGCCGTGAAGAACATCAGAAGGTGGTCGATTACCTGAATGAATGTGGTTTCGGCCGGGTAGTGCTGGTAGGACCGGAGTTTGCTGCTACAACTCACACTTTCCAGACCTTTCAGAATGTAGACGAGGTGCTGGCAGACATTCAGGCTCATAAGCCCCAAGGTTATTATATTTTGGTAAAAGGCTCGAACAGTATGAAGTTGAGTCTGCTGCCCGACCAGCTATAACAGCCTGTTTCTCATCGTATAAATATCAGTCTTGCGGTGAGGAACAGTTTTTTAAGGCTGTTTCAAAATAGAATTGCTCAAATAAAAAATGGATAGATTGAGCTTGAAAGAAAAAATCTCCTGCTTTTACCCGTGTTATTAAAATAAACAAAGGCTAAGGCAGGAGATTTCTTTTAATTGTAACTTAAAATTATAAGTCGGTCTATTCATTTTCTCTATGCGAAAACAGCCTCTTATTTATAAGATAATTACGGCTTGTCCGATAGAAAACATCCTGAGGCTTTCGGTCTAATTTGTACAAAAACTAAAATCTTTTGTACAAACTCTTGAAAGTTTTGTACAAAACATCGGTTGCCTCTCCTGATGTTTTTTCAGGGCATTTGCACAAATTTATTCTTTGTTCAGCTTGTTTACGAGCGACTGTCTGCTCCCCACATCATTTTTTCGCGGAGCGTGTTGAAGAAAGAGTGATGGCAGCGCTTCACAATCCGTACGAAGTAATCGGCACGGCGGATGGTCAGTTTGGTACCTTCACGGCAAGTTTCGCTGCGTCCGTCTACCGCGACCAGAAAATTATGACTTCGGCTTTCCACATCGAGTGTAATCTCCCAGTCGTCACGAATCACAATCGGACGTACGTTGAGGCTATGCGGTGCTACGGGAGTCAGGCTGATGGTTCCGCTTTGCGGGACAAGAATCGGACCGCCTACGCTGAGCGAATACCCTGTAGAGCCGGTAGGAGTAGCCACAATCAGTCCGTCTGCCTGATAAGAGCAGAGTAACTCATCGTTGATGTAAGCACGTATGGTAATCATCGACGAACTGTCACGCTTCAGGATGGCTATTTCATTCAAACCGTACGGATAGCCTTTCAGTACATGTCCGTCGGAGGTGAGATGTAATACTCGTCGGGGTTCGGCAAGGTATTTTCCCTCGTAGATTTCGTCGAATGCCTCTTCCATCTGGTCGGGCGATATGTCGGCCAGGAAGCCCAGACGTCCGGTATTGATACCCAGGATGGGAATTTCCTTCTTGCCTACCCGACTTGCTGCCCGCAGAAACGTACCGTCGCCACCGATGCTCAGCACCATATCTGCGTCAAAATCATATCCCTGAAAAATCTCCAGTCCTTCGAGGTTGGCTTTGGTATGTTGCTTCAGGAAATAATAAAATTCGTTGCTGATACAGATTTCAGCTCCTTTGCTGCGCAGGATTTCCAGCAGATGCGTGGCATGTGCTGACTTATGTTCCTGATAAGTATTTCCGAAAAGGGCAAATCTGAGGTTGCGTTGCATATCTTGTAGCTTTTTTTATCAATCTTTTGTCACGTAAAGTTAACTGGTTTTACGAGAAAGCTGTTAACTTTGCAAGTTGTAGACGCAAAGATATAAAATTAAATTCAATATGACTAAGCTAAGTGTGAATATAAACAAGGTGGCAACCTTGCGTAATGCCCGTGGGGGAAATAACCCCGACGTAGAAAAAGTGGCGTTGGATTGCGAAGCTTTCGGGGCTGAAGGCATAACCGTTCATCCCCGTCCCGACGAACGCCATATCCGTTATGCGGATGTGCTGGCCCTTCGCCCGATTCTCCGTACGGAATTTAATATCGAAGGTTACCCCTCGAAAGAGTTTGTCGATCTGGTCTTGAAGGTAAAACCTCATCAAGTGACGCTCGTGCCCGATGCTCCAGATCAGATTACTTCCAATGCGGGATGGGATACAAAGGCAAACCTTTCTTTCCTGACCGAATTGATGGATACTTTCGGAGAGGCTGGCATACGTACTTCTATTTTTGTGGGAACAAATACGGAGATGATTGAATATGCAGCAAAAGCAGGTGCCGACCGCGTAGAACTTTATACAGAGCCCTACGCATCGACGTACGCCAAAAACCGGGAGGCGGCAATCGCTCCTTTTGTGGAGGCTGCAACGGTAACCCGCAAATTGGGTATGGGACTGAATGCCGGACATGACCTGAGCCTTGAAAATCTTGCTTATTTTCACGAAAATATTCCGTGGGTGGACGAAGTTTCCATCGGACACGCACTGATTTGTGATGCACTCTATCTGGGACTTAAAAAAACTATTGAAGAATATAAAAATTGCCTTCGTTGAATATGATTACAATGACATTGCTGGCAACTGCACAGACCGTTGCCGACACCATGACGGGAAACAATCCCGTGCTGACTCCCGTAGCTTCGGGAGAACCTGAAATGAACCTTTGGGATATGGCTTGCAAAGGGGGATGGATTATGATTTTACTGGCTATCATGTCAGTCATTGCTTTTTACATTTTCTTCGAGCGTGCGGTAGCTATCCGCAAGGCTGGAAAGGAAGATCCTTTGTTTATGGACCGTATCCGCGACTATATCAAGACGGGAGAAATCAAGTCGGCTATCAATTACTGCCGCATTACCAATACTCCTTCTTCTCGTATGATTGAAAAGGGTATCATGCGTATGGGACGTCCGGTTGCCGATGTGCAGGCTGCCATCGAGAATACCGGAAACATTGAAGTGGCGAAGCTGGAAAACGGACTGTCTATTATGGCTACTATCTCCAGTGGTGCGCCGATGCTGGGATTCTTGGGTACGGTAACCGGTATGGTGCGTGCCTTCTGGAACATGGCAAATGCAGGAAACAACATCGATATCACGCTCCTTTCGAGTGGTATCTATGAAGCGATGATTACGACTGTAGGTGGTCTGGTGGTTGGTATCGCTACCATGTTTGCTTATAATCATCTGGTATATCGCGTAGACAAGGTGGTAAGTCAGATGGAAGCACGTACCATTGCTTTCATGGACTTGATGAACGAACCAAACGAAAAATAAGAAGCCTATGTCACTGAAGAGAAGACAAAAAATATCTCCGGCGTTCAGTATGTCGTCGATGACCGACCTCATCTTTCTGCTGCTGATATTTTTTATGATTACCTCTACGATGGTGTCGCCGAATGCCATTAAGGTCTTGCTGCCGCAAGGTTCCCAACAGACTTCGGCCAAACCGATGGCACGGGTAATCATCGATAAGGATTTGAATTATTACGGGGCGTTCGGCAATGACGACGAGATGCCGCTCTCGCTGGATGAAGTTCCTTCTTTCCTGCAGGAGTGCGCGGCAAAAGAACCGGAAATGTATGTAGCTCTTTATGCCGACGAGTCGATTCCCTATCGTGAAATCGTCCGCATCCTGAACATTGCCAATGAGAATCATTTCAAGATGGTGCTGGCTACCCGCCGCCCTGACAAACAGAACTAAAAGACAATACAGTGAAAAAAAGTAAAGTAACCGGAATAATAGGAACAGTGGTATTGCATATCCTTGTGATATTGTTGCTTTTCTTTTACTCGCTTACTCGCCCTGAAAAGCAAGAAGAGGGAGGAGTACCGGTTATGCTTGGTAATACGGAAACTGCCCAAGGCGACGCCGATCCGTTTACATTGACGGAGGTCGACGTATTGCCGCAGCCGGAAACTTCTGTGCCGGAACCCGAAACGACTCCGGAGCCTGAGGTGAAGCAGCCTATGATTACACAGGATGATGAACCTTCCATTCAGGTGAAGAAAGAAAAGCCGAAGGAAGAAAAACCTAAAAAGGAAGTTACGCCTACAAAGAAACCGGAAACAAAGCCTGTAGTTACAAAGCCTAAGGAAAAGACCGAAGCTGAGAAGCGTGCCGAACAAGAACGTGCGGCTGCTCAGGCTGCTGCCAGCAAGATTGCGGGAGCTTTCGGAAAAGGCTCCAAGATGGGCAGTAAAGGTACATCCGAATCGGGAGAAGGCATACAGGGAAGTCCTGACGGTAATGGAAACACGGGAAAGACTTCGGGTGTAGGAGGATATGGAACATTCGACTTGAATGGTCGTTCGCTAGGCTCTGGTGGATTACCTGTTCCTGTATATAATGTGCAGGATGAAGGACGTGTCGTAGTTACGATTGTGGTGAATCCCGCCGGAAGAGTTATCAGTACAAGCATCAACAAACGGACCAATACGGTGAATCCCGCTTTGCGCCGTGCTGCGGAAGAAGCTGCGCGCCGCGCCCGTTTCAATACAGTAGACGGGGTAAATAATCAGAGTGGTACGATAACCTATTATTTCAAGTTGAAATAAATAATAAAATATGAATAGTTAAATTCGTTGTAGTATGAAAGCAATTTGTATCTTTTTGGCAGAAGGCTTCGAAGAAATGGAAGCCATGTTTCCGCTCGATATTATGCGTCGTGGGGGACTGAATGTAAAAACTGTATCAGTAACAGGTGAAAAGACTGTTGTCAGCTCTCATCAGGTTCCTATCGTTGCAGATATGCTGTTCGAGGACTTGAAAGAAGAGGATGTGGAAATGATTGTTCTGCCGGGTGGACTGCCGGGAGCAACGAATCTCGATGCTCATGCCGGACTCGACAAACTGATTATGGACTTTGCTGCGGCTAAGAAACCACTTGCAGCTATCTGTGCTGCTCCGATGGTATATGGCAAGCGTGGTTTGCTGAAAGGCAAGAAGGCTACTTGCTATCCGGGATTCGACAAGTATCTGGAAGGTGCAGAATATACTGGCAACATGGTAGAAATCGTTGATAACTTCATCTTGGGTAAAGGTCCGGGTGCTGCTCCAGCTTTCGGTTTTGCTCTTCTGGAGAAGTTTGCCGGTGCTGAAAAAGCATTGGAAGTTAAAAAGGGAATGTTGCTCGCCTGATGGAGAAATACATCATTGTCGTAGCGGGAGGAAAAGGCTTGCGCATGGGGGGAGATATTCCCAAGCAGTTTATTCCAATCAAGGGAAAACCTGTACTGATGCGTACGCTGGAAGCTTTCCATGCCTACGATGAGCATATACATATCATATTGGTGCTTCCGGTAGACCAGCAGGACTACTGGAAGCAGCTTTGTGCTACATACGGGTTTACGCTTCCGCATCGCGTTGCCGACGGAGGAGAAACCCGTTTCCATTCTGTAAAGAACGGACTGGCTCTGGTAGACGATCCGGACAGCCTGGTAGGTGTACACGACGGTGTTCGTCCCTTCGTGTCGCAGGAAGTGATTGCTGCCTGTTACGATGCAGCCCGCGAAAAGCAAGCTGTCATTCCGGTTATCGGGGTAGTAGAAACTGTCCGCCGGATGGAAACAGAGGAGCAGAGCGTGACTGTACCGCGCGACCGTTATAAGCTGGTTCAGACTCCTCAGGTGTTTACTGCTTCTTTGTTGAAGCAGGCATACGGACAGCCGTATACTTCTGCCTTTACAGATGATGCTTCGGTTGTAGAGGCTTTGGGGCATCCGGTATATCTGGTGCCGGGAAACCGTGAAAACATTAAGCTCACGACTCCGTTCGATTTAAAGGTTGCTGAAGTTTTGGTTTAAATAAATGTTCGATTTATCTACGCGTGACATAAAATATTTGCAGGGGGTAGGACCGCAGCGTGCGGCGATACTGAACAAGGAACTGAATATCTATTCCTTTCGGGACTTGCTGTATTATTTCCCTTACAAGTATGTCGACCGTAGTCGTCTGTATTATATCCATGAGATAGACGGGAACATGCCGTATATTCAGCTGAAGGGGCAGGTGCTCAGTTTTGAAACCATTGGAGAAGGTCGCCAGCGTCGTCTGGTCGGACATTTTTCGGATGGGACAGGAGTGGTCGACTTGGTGTGGTTTCAGGGGCTGAAGTTTGTCATGGGGCGCTATAAGGCACACGAAGAGTATATCGTATTCGGAAAGCCGACCGTCTTCAACGGGCGGATAAACATTGCTCATCCCGATATTGATCCGGCGGAAGAGCTTACTCTTTCGTCGATGGGGCTTCAGCCATATTACAATACTACCGAGAAGATGAAGCGCAGCAACCTCAATTCGCATGCGCTGGAGAAGCTGATGAAGAATCTTTTCGGGGCACTTCAGAAAGACATTATAGAAGAAACGCTCAGTCCGCAACTGGTGGCGCAGCATCGCCTGATGTCGCTTACTGATGCGCTTTATAACATTCATTTTCCTCAGAATCCCGATTTGCTTCGGAAAGCACAGTATCGCCTGAAGTTCGAGGAGCTGTTTTATGTGCAGCTCAATATCCTCCGTTACACTAAAGAACGAAGGAATAAGTTCCGGGGACTGGTTTTCGGACGGGTAGGAGAGATTTTCAATACCTTCTATTCACAGAATCTTCCGTTTCAGCTTACAGGAGCTCAAAAGCGGGTTATCAAGGAGATGCGGCGTGACATGGGTAGCGGGCGTCAGATGAACCGGCTGTTGCAGGGAGATGTGGGTAGTGGAAAGACACTTGTTGCCTTGATGACCATGCTGATAGCCTTGGACAACGGTTATCAGGCGTGTATGATGGCACCGACGGAAATTCTTGCGACCCAGCATTATGAAACGATATGCCGTTTTCTTGCAGGCATGAATGTGCGGGTGGAACTGCTTACCGGAAACGTAAAGGGGAAGCGCAGGGAAACGATTTTAAAAGATCTGGTAACAGGGGATGTACAGATTTTAATCGGAACCCATGCAGTGATAGAAGATACAGTCAACTTTTCTTCGTTGGGACTGGTGGTGATAGACGAACAGCATCGTTTCGGAGTGGCTCAGCGTGCCAAGTTGTGGGCGAAGAACACTTGTCCGCCTCATGTACTGGTAATGACGGCGACTCCTATTCCTCGTACGCTTGCCATGACGCTGTATGGCGATCTCGATGTGTCCGTCATCGATGAACTTCCTCCCGGAAGAAAACCCATCCAAACCATTCATCAGTTCGATAATCGCCGTGCTTCGATGTATGCTTTCATACGGAAGCAGATACAGGAAGGGCGTCAGGCCTATATTGTATATCCGTTGATTCAGGAAAGCGAGAAGATGGATATCAAGAACCTGGAAGACGGGTATATGCATATCTGTGAGGAGTTCCCGGAATATAAGGTAAGCAAGGTGCATGGCAAGATGAAGCCGGCCGAAAAAGATGAGGAGATGCAGCGTTTTCTGGCAAACGAAACTCAGATTATGGTAGCTACTACGGTGATTGAAGTAGGAGTAAACGTACCCAATGCTTCGGTCATGGTGATAGAGAATGCGGAACGTTTCGGCTTGTCGCAATTGCATCAGTTGCGTGGACGTGTAGGACGTGGAGCCGATCAGTCGTATTGTATTCTGGTTACCGGCTATAAGTTGACGGAAGAAACGCGTAAGCGTATTGAAATCATGGTGCAGACAAACGATGGTTTTGAGATTGCGGAAGCCGATTTGAAGTTGCGCGGACCGGGTGATTTGGAAGGAACACAGCAGAGTGGTGTGGCATTTGATTTGAAGATAGCCGATATCGCCCGCGACGGACAGCTCTTGCAGTATGTGCGTGAGATAGCCGAACGGTTGCTCGATGCTGATCCGAATGGAGAGCGTCCGGAAAATGCGATTATATGGCAGCAGTTGAAAGAGCTTCGGAAAAAGAATGTGAACTGGTCGGTTATTTCGTAGTACATTTAAGAAGAAAGCGTTATGGCACTGACAGAAGAGGAAACATACAAGGTGGAATGCTGGTTAAAACGCAAACACGTGAATGTGGAAGAGGTGGCTGGTTTTACATTTATGCAATACTATAAGCCTCGTCCCAGCAAATGCAAACCTTATTGGTGTTGTCTGTATGGACTGGGTGTGTTTATCTTTACCTTGAAATCGGGTTTTGTACGCGGGGCACAACTGCAAGGCATGTGGTTGAATATGGGACTTCGCCTGAATCCGGCTTGGATTGTGCAATATCTGCTGGTACGGAAGATTCCTTTTACCAATTATGAAACTCCCCTCAAGCAGTTGGATAGGCTGTCGTCAATTCGTACTTATGATGAGTTTTCAAAGAAAATGCGTTTGCGTCGCAGGTGGGGAATTTTTGAGCTATTGTTTGGACTGTTTTTTTTCTTCTTGTCATGTTGGATGATTTTTGCAACTCCTCATGTATGGCTGGCGGGACTTTTAGTGTCATTGATAGGAATAGAGCATGTAGGACTTTCATTTTTTACACTTTATCAGGGTATCTCTTGCCAGTATGCACTGACGCTGGAACGGCAAGAAATGGTCTTGCAGCAGGATGAAGATGAACTTGTAAAATTTGCTTATTCGGACCTTCGGAAGGTTAATTTCACGTCAGCACCTTTTGTGGGTCACGAGTTTATCTCCTTCATCGAGTTGCTGGATACCGATTTTGCTTATCACTGCTATCCGATAGAAAGGGTTCCGGTGAAAAAGTTCGATGAGATCGTTTCCCTATTGAGGCAATTGGGAATTGATGCAACCAACTCTTTTGAGTGATTCCAACAGACGGCAGAGAAGATTATATTTTCAATACTACACGGTCGCCGGCACGCCGAGCCATGATGCTCTGTGTTTCATGCAGTTCTTTGTAATGTTTCATTACTTCCATGCAGCGCTGCGGGTTGTTGGCTATCTCCGGATTGGCAAGTGCCTGAAGCGTATGTTTCATTTCCTCATCAACAATCGATAATTTGAAGTCGAGCAGCAGGCGGGGAACCAGTTCGTACAGACGTTCTTCATCCGTGACGATTTTCTGTCCTTTGGAATGATACTTGCTGAGCTGATAGCGGTCGCTGGCCAGGTCGACGGCTGCTTTACTGATTTCCGGCACAGGATGTGCGATGAAATAATGTTCAGCCGTAAAGTTCTCATCGTGGATGTGCATTTCTGCTTCTTTCAGCATCCGTCGATGAAGCGCAACATGAAACTGCAATTCGTCTTCCTTTAATCCTTCTGCTATGTATTCGGTTACGGTAAGCGGTTGCTGTTCTCCGTTTTCATCTTCCATATAGCACATAACCTTTTCACCATATCGTACAATCATGCGCATCAGGTCTTCTTCCTTGGCGTAGAAGACTTTCTGCTCATTTCCTTCGGTGGGGATATATGAATTGTAGGTATCAACCGGAATTTCATCAGGAATAGGTGAAGGTACACTCTCTTGTCCCATTGTTTCAACAGGAGGAAAATTGGCTGTGATTCCACTCTCTCCGATGCTTTCGGCTGGAGGAGGGGGCAGAGGAATGTCATTGGTCGTGCTGAAAGGCACTTCTTCTCCTGTAGCGGCATACGGAGCAGGGGCAGACGACGAGGAAGAGCTTGTTTGATTGGCTGTCGAAGCATTGGAAGCTAATTGCCGTTCCCGGAATTGCTTACGCTGTTCTTCCTTAAATTTGTTTTCTCTTGCCTGTTCTATCAGCTTGGCAGTAGCTTCTACCAGAATCTTTTCTTCCATTTGTAGCAGTTGACTGCACTCGCGTATATACACCGAGCGTACAATGGCATCCGGAATAACCGAAATACTTTTTACGATGCTCGAAATCAGTGAGGCACGCTTGATGGGGTCTTTACCCGCCTCTTCCATAAGCAGGTTGGTCTTGAAGCGGATAAAATCGACTTCATGATCATTAATATACGCCTGATAGTCGGTTGCATTATGCTTTCGGGCAAAGCTGTCCGGGTCGTCACCGTCGGGCAAAAGGCAGACCTTGATGTTCATACCTTCCTCCAGCAGCATGTCGATACCGCGGATACTGGCTTTGATACCTGCTCCGTCGCCGTCGTAAAGTACAGTGATGTTATTGGTAAACCGATGAATCAGTCGTATTTGTTCGGCGGTCAGTGCCGTACCCGATGAGGCTACTACGTTTTCTATGCCGCTCTGGTGCATGGAAATGACATCCGTATATCCTTCGACCAGAAAGCAACGGTCCTGACGGACAATTGCCTGTTTGGCGAAATAAATGCCATAAAGCTCACGACTCTTATGATAGATTTCCGATTCCGGCGAATTGACGTACTTCATTTGTACGTTTTTGGTGGCGGCACTTAATACACGTCCGCCGAAGGCTACGACTTTTCCCGATAAGGTATGCACGGGAAATATCACACGTCCCCAGAAACGGTCGTGCAGCGTACCGTTATCCTTGCGGTAGCACAGTCCTGTTTTTACTAAGAACTCTTCTTTGTAACCTTTTTGGAGAGCAGCTTTTGCCAGCGCATCGGGGCTGTCGAGGCTATATCCCAACTGGAATTTCTTGATGATATCGTCGCGGAAACCACGACTACGCAGGTAAGTCATACCGATGCGCTGTCCGTCGATGTGGTTATGGAGTACATCCTGGAAATAATCGGATGCAAACTGGTTGACGACAAACAGACTCTCGCGCAGGCTTTGTGCCTGTTTTTCTTCATTGGTCAACTCACGTTCCTTGACTTCGATGTTGTATTTTCGGGCAAGCCATTTCAGCGCTTCGTAGTACGAAAGCTGTTCGTGTTCCATGATGAAATGAACTACATTCCCTCCTTTTCCGCAACTGAAACATTTACAGAGTCCTTTACTAGGAGAAACACTGAAAGAAGGTGTCTTTTCGTTGTGGAAAGGACATAACCCGATGTAGTTCACTCCCCTGCGTCGGAGAGTAACAAATTCGGATACCACATCAACAATCTGTGCGGCATCGAGTATGCGGTCTATGGTGGCTTGGTCTATCATTTCGAAAGGCGAAAATAATAAAAATAACTAGAATGTGCAATGACTTTTTTACATGCCTTTCTGTCGGAACGGGATGCCATGATTTGACCGACGGACAGATGGAGTCCGGGAACAAAATCATTCTCAGAAAACAAATGCGATGGAAGCTCCGAAAGTGAGGTTATGCATAGGCGTCCTCTTGGTATACGAGTGAGCATTCCGGTTACCTGCTTCGTCAACCCATGAGTTTTTCAGGTCGTATGTCAGTCGGGGAGAAGCAAAATCATAGTCACAGTACAGGCGGAAAGCAGCATCTTCCTTGTAGCGGTAAGTAAAGGAAATACCTGTTCCCACCTTGTATGTGGAACTTTTGCGTATGCTCAGGAAGTCATCGTCTACAAAACTGCTGTTCAACAATTCATCGCGGGTGATTCCTTCCTGCTGCATGTAGTAATCTACGTCTGCCTTGTAATATTGGTTATAGGCTTCTGTGCTTACAATGCCTCGGTCAAAAATCTGTGGATTGATGCGGCAGACAGAATTCAGCTTGAAGTCGGCATTGAGTCTGCGTCCTACCAGCAGTTTGCTTCCTATCTGAAAGTGTCGGCTAAGTGGATACGAGAAATAGATTCCTAAATCGACGTCCAGCATTCCAAGATGGTCCGACTCCAGTCCGTCGAGCAGAAACATGTTGACTGGAGCACCTTCTTGCAGGTCGTTGTCCATATCGAAGTTCTTCATGTTCTCGGCTGGTATATCCGCTATGACGGGCAGGGTGGCAACTTTCAGCCGTCCTCCGGCTCCGATGAAAGCATTGAAAAAGTAGGCACCTTCCACGCTGACCACGGTGGCAGTTCCCACTTTCAGGCGCATGCCGAGGGGAGATCCTCCTTCAGAATCGTATAATTCGGCAGTTCGCAAGGTAGAAGGACCGGATGCAATCCCCATATTGAAACTTAAGAAAGAAGGCGCATCATAGCGGTTGTAATCCGCATTTAAACTCCATGTATCTATATTCTTTTGTTTGAAAATTAAATCTGAAAGAAAATATCCCAGGTCGGTCGAAATCATTCCAATGCCGGCACCTACCAGTACATCGCCAATCCAGTGACGGTTGTTCAGCTGGCGTGTCACTCCGGTAAGGCCTGCCAGTGTGTAGCCCCCTATGCTGTACCACGGGCTTTTCATGCCATATTCTTTGTGAAGAATTGTAGCACACATAAAGGCTGTTGCCGTATGTCCGGATGGAAATGAGTTGTTCGAGGTATTGTCTGGCCGGGTCTCTTTGGTTGTATATTTCAGGGTATTGACAAAGCCGGCCATTAATGCGGCCGAAAAGACATTGCTGACAGCTAGTTCTTTCCACGAGCTGCGGCTTTGTACGCCTGCCAGTTTCAATCCCCAGGTTGCGGCCAGAGGGACATACTGAGTATAGTCGTCGTATCGGTGATGAAATTCGGGCTTAAACCGGTTGCGTAAAGTACGGAAATCACTGTTTTGCTTCTTGACAATCAGTCCGGCTGTAATGAACGGTATACCCATGTATGAAAACTCCCTGTTGAAACTTTCTGTGGCGGTGATGCGTATTTTCTCTTTTGTTCGGCTTACACAGGCAGTCGAGTCGTTTGGTTGGCAGGTATATTCTTTGTTTCCCTGATGTGCATGTAGAGAGAGGCGGAAAAATGACAGACAGAAAAGGAGAAGGAGAGTTCTTGATTTCATAGCATCCGTTATTAGTTCTATTAGAGTTTATATAACGGAGTTTACTGAAAGATGGTTCATCTGATTTTGTTAAAAAATTCAGTATGAGTTGATTTTACTGATATCTCTCGTTCTGAAAAGAAGGAAACAAGTATTGCTGGAGCAGGGATAAAGTAACAGTTACGGTAATAAAGAAAGGAGATTGACGAATCAATCTCCTTTCTTGTTATACTCGAAATATAAATTATTTGATATTCGGGTTCAGTTTGTTCCATTCAGAGATAGCTGGAAGAACGCCCATTGCGATAACTTCGTCACGCAATTCGCACAAGTGAGCATAGCTCTTATCCAAAGCAGCTTGTTCTTCAGGAGTACCGTTCAAAGCAGCGCAGTGGCAACCGTCAGCTGTGATTGAAGTTTCCCAAGCCATCATGATGTGATCGTACTTATCATTTGAAATGTAAGTACCAGCCGGCCAGCGGAATGCTTTACCACCCATAGCAGCACCGATCATTTCGATAGAAACGTATGCCGGGCTCTGGAATGAAGAACGTCCACGCAGGTTGATGATGTTAGCACCACCTTTTGTTACTTTCTGCTGGATTTCAGCCCACTGTTCTTTAGTCAAAGCGTCAGTACCGATCATGTCGATCAACGGTTTGCCGTTTACTTTTGCAGTTGAAGCAAATACTGCCATCTGTTCGCCGTGGCCACCGTAAGTACGGCAGTTTTCAACAGCGTCCATAGATACGCCGAAGTGCTTAGCCAGTTCGCTGCGCAGACGAGTAGAGTCCAAAGCAGCCAAAGTAGTAACCTGGCTTGGTTTCAAACCAGAGTACAGCAATGTGATCAAACCAGTGATATCAGCCGGGTTGAAGATAACTACGATGTGCTTAACATCCGGGCAGTACTGTTTAACGTTCTTACCGAATTCTTCAGCGATAGCAGCGTTACCTTTCAGCAGGTCTTCACGAGTCATACCAGCCTTACGAGCAGCACCACCTGAGTTTACGATATATTTAGCACCAGTCAGCGCTTCTTTGATATCAGAAGTGAAAGTTACGTTTACGCCTTCGAAACCGCAGTGGTACAATTCTTCAGCTACGCCTTCCAATCCCGGAGCATACGGGTCATACAAACAGATGTTCGGAGTCAGACCCATCATGATTGCAGTCTGAGCCATGTTAGAACCGATCATACCGGCAGCACCAACAATGGTAAGTTTTTCGTTAGTTACAAATTCCATAATTCTTATTATTTAAGTTATGTTATAAAAGTGTATTTCTTTTTTCTTGCGCTACAAAGATAGGAAAGTTCTTTTGTAAAAACGAATCTTTCGTTACGTAAAAGTGGGTAAATCTGCGGGCTTTCGACTTAATTACGGAAAAATTTCACTATTTTTAAATTTGAACGTGGTGTTTTGCTATGAGGAGTTATCAATTGCTTGATTATGCTTGCCGAATCTGTTTCTTTTGCCTGCTGATATTCTTTTTTTCAAAAATAAAAGTTAAGTTTGTATATGCGAAAGCTTTATTCTATCGTTTAACCTAAATACTACAGTTATGACACATGTAATGCCTCAGTTACCTTACGGGATGGATGCTCTTTCTCCGTATATGAGTAAGGAAACCCTCGAGTTTCATTATGGTAAACATCTGCAAACTTATGTAGATAATCTGAACAAATTGATTCCCGGAACACCTTATGAAGCAATGCCTTTGGAAGAGATTGTGAAAAAGGCGGACGGAGGAATCTTTAACAATGCTGCCCAAACGTGGAACCATACTTTTTTCTTCCAGAGTCTGACTGCCAGTCAGCCTGAAATGCCGGCAGAACTGGCTGAAGCATTAACTGGAACCTTCGGATCGGTCGATGCCTTTAAGGAACAGTTTACAAAGGCAGCCTTGGGACTGTTCGGTTCCGGTTGGGTGTGGCTGGTTGCTGATAAGGAGCATAAGCTTTCAATTGTTGCGGAATCGAACGCCGGTAATCCGTTGACAAAAGGACTGATGCCTGTCATGGTGATAGACGTATGGGAACATGCTTATTACATCGACTACCGGAATCGTCGTGCGGCATTTGTGGAAGCATTCTGGAAACTGATAGACTGGAACAAAGTGGCTGAACGAATTTAGTGCAGCCGAAAAAATGTCCGGGACTTGCCCTTTGTATGCAAAGAACAAGCCCCGGCAAAATGCTGCTTTTTTATGGCGTTTTGTGTGAAAAAGCAACATGTAGCCTTTTCTTGCTTGCACAAATTAAAAACTATCTTTACCTTTGTTTGGCAAAGAAATATATCTGTTTGATTAAACTAAATTTAAAGGTATGAATACCACGTTATTATTTATGGGGATAGGTACGCAGGAATTACTTTTCATTGCTTTGATTGTCCTGCTGCTTTTCGGAGGTAAAAAGATTCCTGAACTGATGAAGGGATTAGGTAAGGGAGTGAAAAGTTTTAAGGATGGTATGAACGGGGTGGAAGAGAACCTGAAAGATTCTGCCGAAAAAACAGATAAGACGGAAAATAAGGAAAAATAACGACCGTGAAGCAGAAGAATGAATCGGAACTGACTTTCTGGGATCACTTGGACGAATTGAGAGCTACGCTTATACGGATTGTGTGTGTAGTCGTTGCTCTTATGCTGTTATCCTTTTTCTTTAAGGATGAGCTTTTCCATATTATCCTGATGCCTAAGGATAACGATTTCTATATTTACCGTTTCTTTGCGTGGGTAGGAAATGTCCTGCATCTGTCCGGACTTGAAACGAACGACTTTCAGGTTCGTCTGATCAATACAAAGTTGTCGGGGCAGTTCCTCATGCACATGAACGTATCGTTTTATGCGGGGATCATACTGGCTTCTCCTTATATACTCTATCAGCTTTTCCGTTTTGTCTCACCTGCCTTGTACGAAAACGAAAAGCGCTATTCTGTGAGAGTCATTACCTGGGGATATGTATTGTTTCTTCTGGGCGTATTGTTCAGCTATTTTCTGATATTTCCCTTTACCTTCCGTTTTCTGGCTCTTTATCAGGTGAGTACGGAAGTGGAAAACACCATTACGATAGATTCTTATATTGATACACTGACCATGCTGAGCCTGATGATGGGAATCACGTTCGAAATTCCTATTTTGGCATGGCTGTTCGCAAAACTCGGTTTCCTGACGGCGGAGTTTATGACCCGGTACAGGAAGCATGCACTGGTTATATCGCTTGTCATTGCTGCCATTATTACGCCTACGTCGGATGTCTTTACTTTGTTGATGGTCACCTTTCCCATGTTTATTTTATATGAAGCAAGTATCTTGATTGTACGAAAGTCAGGTAAGTGAGAAAGATGATGGGGAGTGCGATGAAACTTGCCGTAAGGTAAACGTTTATCCCTGATTGAACGGTCTATTTTTTGTACAAAAACAAAAAACTTTTGTACAAATTTTCGGAAAACGTCGGGACAAATTTGTTGGAATATGCCGGGTTCTTCCTGTAAATAAAGAAATTTATCGGGCTTTTTTGCCCTTCACGCCCTTCACAATCGATGCGGAATCTTTATTATACAATTCAAAAAAGCCGATTGACTACTCTTTTTCAGCTATATACCTTATCTGCTAAAGAAAATAGCCATATCATGACTCTGGAGTCGAATCACAATATGACTATTTTTATGGCTATATGATACTTTTATAATCGGTTATTTCTTCTTTGCCTCTCCCTCTTCTATCTTGCGGGTGACGAACTGAATTTTTAGGTTCGCTTCTTTCTGCTCTTTGCGTATTTCCTCCATTCCGGCAAGGATGCGAGCCAGGTTGCTGACTTCCGTAATAGCCTTGATATCGTTGGCGTACATGGTTGTCGTATAATTGCGGTCGCCGATAAACTCCAGCTTGAGGCTTTTCTTGTCTTGATTGGCTGCGATATAGGCGGCTACTCCTCCGTCGTTGCCCACTTTGTAGTCGGCTTTTTCAATGGCACGCCCCAGGTCGGTTGTTTCATAACTGTCGTTTGAAGGCGGTGTTTCGGCAAAAGTATCGTCGCCTGCACTTACCTTTACAGCCGTATGATGAATGTTTCCTCCGGCACAATAAATAGACGTGAGTGACATTTCACCCTGTTCGTTTACCTGTGCGCGCAGGAAAGATCGTCCGATATTCTTTTCTACGACCTGAGTCGGATAGAAGTAGTTTCCTGTTTCCTGATAAGCTGTATCCTTTTCCAGTACGAAGTTGCCTTTGATAGAGTCGAATTCAGCCTGTTTGACGACCATCATGCTGTCCAGGTAAGTCAGCGTTTTTTGCTGTTCCTGCAAGTCGATTTGCTGCATGAGCTGGATACCTGCCTTCCGTACGTCTACAGCTTTAGGGTAATAAGTACGTATGCTGTCTATCTGCAAGCGTGCAAGATTGTAATCGCCCGATGCGAAAGCCAGTTCCGCACGCTGGAACAGTTTTCCGGCATTTTTGCTGTCGCTGTTGCATGCCGATAAAAGCAAAGCCAGAGCAGCGGCTGCTAAAGTTATCTTTTTCATATAATTAACCAGTTTATTACGCAACAAAAATACAATTAAATCGGTTATTCCCTGCGAGGCTTTTCATTTTTTTGTAATTTTGCACGCTAATTTTGTAATAGACATGGAATTGAAAGAACACTTTACTGGCAAAATATTCAATCTGATATCCGAAACCGCTGACGAACTGGGACTGGAGTGTTACGTTGTAGGAGGCTACGTGCGTGACATCTTTCTGAATCGTCCGTCGAAAGATATTGACGTAGTGGTGGTAGGCAGCGGAATAGAAATAGCCGAAGCGTTCGGAAAGAAGTTGGGGCGCGGTGCTCACGTATCCGTATTTAAGAACTTCGGAACGGCACAGGTGAAGTACCACGACGTGGAAGTTGAGTTTGTGGGAGCTCGGAAAGAATCGTACAGCCACGATAGCCGCAAGCCGGTTGTGGAGAACGGGACGCTGGAAGACGACCAGAATCGTCGTGACTTTACCATCAATGCGCTGGCTGTATGCCTGAACAAGGCACGCTTCGGAGAGCTGGTCGACCCGTTTGGCGGGCTGGACGACTTGAAAGAGCGCGCGATACGGACTCCGCTCGATCCGGATATTACGTTCAGTGACGACCCTCTGCGCATGATGCGCTGTATCCGCTTCGCTACTCAGTTGAATTTTTTTATAGAAGATGAAACGTTCGAGGCCTTGGAACGTAACCGTGAGCGTATCAAGATTATTTCACGCGAGCGTATTGCCGACGAACTGAATAAGATTTTACTTTCTCCGGTTCCTTCGAAAGGGTTTGTCGACCTGGACCGCTGCGGGCTGCTGGAACTCATTTTCCCCGAGCTGGTGGCCCTTCAGGGAGTAGAGGTCAGAAACGGAAGAGGACACAAGGATAATTTTTATCACACGCTGGAAGTTGTGGATAATATCGCCAAGGTAACCGATAACCTGTGGCTGCGTTGGGCTACCTTGCTGCACGACATTGGCAAGCCGCGTACCAAGCGCTGGGATGCCCGTGCGGGATGGACCTTCCACAATCACAATTTCATCGGAGAAAAGATGATACCCGAAATCTTCCGGAAGATGAAGTTGCCGATGAACGAAAAGATGAAGTATGTTCAGAAACTGGTAGGACTTCACATGCGTCCTATCGTAATTGCCGATGAAGAGGTGACCGATTCAGCTGTACGACGTCTGCTTTTCGAAGCCGGCGATGACATTGACGATCTGATGCTGCTGTGTGAGGCAGACATCACTTCGAAAAATGAAGTGCGCAAACAGCGTTTTCTCGACAACTTCAAGCTGGTGCGTCAAAAACTGAAAGACCTTGAGGAGAAAGACCGCATCCGTAATTTCCAGCCACCGGTGGATGGTGCCGAGATTATGAAAGTCTTCAACTTGCAGCCATGCCGGGAAATCGGCAGCCTGAAGAGCTCCATCAAGGATGCTATTCTGGATGGTGTCATACCCAATGAGCACGATGCTGCTTTCGAGTTTATGCTCAAGAAGGCAAAACAGATGGGACTGGAACCCGTCGGTCAATAGAATTTCATTTTTTTTCTTTGGTTTTCTGCCCTGTTTTCAGGGCGGAAACCGATAATGACAGAGCGGCCATTTATTACTTTTCGTGTGATAAGAAATAAATTTAATTATCCAAATGGAAAAGTTGATATAAATAATAGTTGTCTGTTTGTGTCGCCTACAAATATCTGTAGCGCATTTTATCCTCTGAAAAGTTGTTCAATTTAGAAAATTGTGCACTTTCTTCGTTTTATTTATTTGTCCAAAAATATATCTTTGTAAGGCTTTTCGTTAGGTAACATAAGCGTTTCAAAAGGGAATGCCGTGTAAATCGGCAACAGTACCCGCTGCTGTGATTCTTAATGAACCGTAGGCAATGCATAAGCAAGCCACTGTTGTTTGGAAGCAATGGGAAGGTGCCTGCGGGAGAGATCAGTCAGAAGACCTGCCACGAGAAGCAAATCCAATCTTTTATTAACTTTTCAAAGCAAACAAGTATGAATTTAACTGAAATCTGTATCATCAAGCGTGACGGGAAGCGGGAAAACTTTTCGCCTTCAAAGATTACAAATGCTATCAGTAAAGCCTTCAATGCCACAGGACTTGCTCATCAGGAAGAACTGATTGACGAGATTACCCGGCGTGTGATTGCACATTTTGAGAATCCTACCATCGGTGTGGAAGAAATTCAGGACCTCGTAGAAACGGAACTGATGAAGGTGCAGCCGGAAGTGGCTAAAAAGTATATCATTTATCGCCAGTGGAGAAATACGGAGCGCGACCGCAAGACGCAGATGAAGCATATCATGGACGGTATTGTAGCCATCGACAAGAATGATGTGAACCTGAGCAATGCCAACATGTCGAGCCATACGCCTGCCGGACAGATGATGACTTTCGCTTCGGAGATTACCAAGGATTATACCTATAAGTATCTTTTGCCGAAACAATACGCTGAGGCGCATCAGCTGGGAGATATCCATATTCATGACCTTGATTATTATCCCACCAAGACGACAACCTGTATTCAGTACGATCTGGATGACTTGTTCGAACGCGGCTTTCATACCAAGAACGGAAGTATCCGTACACCTCAGTCTATCCAGAGCTATGCTACACTGGCAACTATCATTTTCCAGACAAACCAGAATGAGCAACATGGTGGACAGGCTATTCCGGCTTTCGACTTTTTCATGGCTAAGGGTGTTCTGAAAAGCTTTCAAAAAGCTGTCGCTTCGTCGGTAGCTTTTTATCTCGATATGAAAAATGTACAACTGGATGAGGCGGTGGTGCTGAAACTGGCTCAACAGTATTTTACTTCGATACTTCCAGCGGAAGACGAGAAAAGCTCGTTTCTTTCGGCAGGTGCCGGACAAGGTATTGCACTGACAGCCGATGAACTGGAGCACATCTTGCATAAAGCTTACAGTCAGGTGCGCAAGGATACCCATCAGGCTATGGAAGGATTTATTCATAACCTGAATACCATGCATTCGCGTGGGGGAAACCAGGTGGTTTTCAGTTCCATTAATTACGGAACGGACACATCGGCCGAAGGACGCATGGTGATAGAGGAACTGCTGAAAGCAACCATCGAAGGACTGGGTACGCGAGGAGAAGTGCCTGTTTTCCCTATCCAGATATTCAAGATAAAAGACGGAGTGTCTTATTCTGAGGCCGATTACAAGCGTGCGATGGAGGACTTTGACGCTGCAATGGAAGGAAAAATCACCTTTGAGGCTCCTAACTTCGACTTGTTCCTGAAGGCCTGCCGTACCACGGCCAAGGCTTTGTTCCCGAACTTCATGTTCCTGGATACACCTTTCAACCGTCATGAAAAATGGGATGCGAACGATCCGAAACGTTATCGCTATGAACTGGCGACAATGGGATGCCGTACCCGTGTATTCGAGAACCTGAATGGGGAAAAGACCTCGTTGGGACGTGGAAACCTGTCGTTTACTACCATGAATCTGCCGCGTCTTGCCATCGAGGCACGTATCAAGGCGGAGAGTGTGGCCGAAAATCAGGGACAGGATGCCATCGAACGTCTGGCAAAGGATACGTTTATCAGCTCTGTACACGATATGGCGGTTTTCATAGCCGAACAGCTTTATACCCGTTATCAGTACCAGCGTACGGCACTGGCACGTCAGTTCCCGTTCATGATGAGTAACAATGTCTGGAAGGGAGGCGGCGAGCTGAATCCGAACGATGAAGTAGGTGACGTACTGAAACAGGGAACATTGGGAATCGGTTTCATTGGCGGGCACAACGCGATGGTGGCTTTGTATGGGCAAGGACACGGACATAGCCGGAAGGCATGGGATACATTATATGAAGCGGTGGAAGAGATGAACCGTGTGGTAGATGAATATAAGGAGAAGTATCACCTGAATTATTCGGTGCTGGCTACTCCGGCCGAAGGACTTTCCGGACGGTTTACACGTATGGACCGTCGTAAGTACGGTGTGATTCCGGGAGTGACCGACCGCGATTATTATGTCAATTCGTTCCATGTCGATGTGAAAGAGCCTATCAGCATCGTGGAAAAGATAAAATGTGAAGCTCCTTTCCATGCCTTGACCCGGGGAGGGCATATTACTTATGTAGAGCTGGATGGAGAAGCACAGAAAAATGTGAAAGCAATCGCCAAGATTGTAAAGGTGATGCACGACGAAGGTATCGGTTATGGTTCTATTAACCATCCGGTGGATACGTGTCATAACTGTGGCTACAAAGGCGTCATTTACGATAAATGTCCTATCTGTAACAGTGAGAATATTCTTCGCATGCGCCGCATTACCGGATATCTGACTGGAGATTTGAATAGTTGGAACTCGGCAAAGCGTGCGGAAGAGCGCGACAGAGTGAAACACTGCTAATTAATTCGTTTGTTATTTAATGAAGGCTTTCTCTGCATACAGGCTCACGTAGCATCTATCGGTTTTTTCGGAAACAGGTAAGCTGTATGCAGGAAAGCCTTTTTATGTCTCGACAAGAATCAATATCCAAACAGAATATCTATATGCTACATTATTTATATACGTATTCCGAAACGATAGTCGATGGTGACGGTATACGTTTTTCCATTTATTTATCGGGATGTAAGCATCGCTGTAAGGGATGCCACAATCCGGAATCTTGGAATCCACAGGCAGGACATCCTCTGACTCGCGAGAAAATAGAAGAAATGATTGCGTCGATCAATGCCAATCCCTTGTTGGACGGAATTACTTTTTCGGGGGGAGATCCGTTTTATTCGCCCGAGGAGTTTCTTCCTCTTGTCCGTGAGTTTCGTGAACGTACGCAGCAGAATATCTGGTGCTATACGGGATATACTTACGAAGAACTGCTGGCCGACCCAAAACGCAGCCCGATACTGGCCTATATCGATGTGCTGGTAGACGGACGTTTTGAACAGTCTTTGTATTCTCCGAGGCTGGAATTTCGGGGAAGCAGCAATCAACGTATCCTGAAATTGACGCATAAATGATGCTTGAAAAGTGCATTTTTCGTTGCCGCACACAGGGTGAAAGATATGCTCCATGATATAAATCAAGAAAAACTATAGTTGTTGAAGAAAATGTACTCATCGTATTGCTAATTAAATAGAAAGCCATACCTTTGCATCGTGGTTGTGAAACCAAAAGATAACAAGATACACAAAGGTATTAGACTAGATTTTAAGGTAATTAAGAGGTATTAGGAATTAAGGTAAAAAAGCAATTTTAGAAAGGTATTAGATTTAAGGTATTAAGTTTAGGTTTTTTAAGGTATTAGAAAAAGGTAAATGTTTTCAGGAATTAGTTGAGATAGGATTAGTGAAATTGCTTTAAGGTAAAAAAGAAGAAAAGGATAACAAAAAGAAAACAACTAGATGAGGAAAAGATGCAAGAACCCTTAAATGGGGGTTCTTTAGGAAATCGGCGGTGTTCAAATAAATGAACAGTCGCTTTTTTTGTTTTATGACATTTGTGTTTTGTGTCTCATTTATTCTTATATGATACTTCTATACAGTGTGGAAAGCCCATATCTGAACCGGTTTCGATGACGATATAATATGTTTTAAGTTTTTTCTTTTTTAAGATACAATAACTTCGAGTATCTTTGTCGCAGATGAGATTAAAAACGTGCCATACGCGCTTTTGGGCATTCAGCCTTTTAACCTTGTTTGTGGTGTACTACTCAGTAACAGCATTGTACGTCCACATGCACGAGGTTAACGGGGTTGTTGTTATCCATTCGCATCCATTTACAGAGCACCATTCTCATTCGGCCAGTCAGGCACTGACGCTCCATTTTTTGTCCACCTTTGCTTCGCTGGACTGGCATGCGGTGGAAGCGGCTTGTCCTGATTTTCCATTACTTTATTTATTAACTTTCTCTTTTGAGATAATCCATACCCTGTTGTCGTACGGGGAAGGGCTTTATCTGCGTGCGCCTCCTGCAGGTTCTTTCCTTTGATTTTATTTAGTTTACAGGTAATCGATGAATGCCTGTTTGTGTATGATCGGGTTGATTTTGGTATTTCTCCGGTAGGCGTTTTACGGAACGGTAACTGGGAGAACACTTGAATCATATCTGAACCGGACCTGTTTTGTCTTATTTTACAGGTCGGTATCGACAGAAACAGGATAAATAAACAAAAGAAAGAATTTTAAAATGATAAAACATATTTTATTCATAATGGGATTGCTATGCTCTTTGGTAAACATGGCAACGGAGCCGGTAAAAGAGGGAAATATCATTACCGGACACGTGATAGAGAAGGGATCGGAGAACAGTTTGCCTTATGCTACGGTCTTGATTGTAGAAACAGGAGAGGGAACGGTGACCGATGCGGAAGGGTATTTCCGTTTCAAGGGAATTCCGGCAGGAAATTATACATTGAAAGTGCAAAGCATAGGATACAATACTCAGACCAAAAGAATTACGGTAGGCAAGGATTTTACTGTCGACATGCATTTTGTAATGGAAGAAGAAACCATTATGACAGATGAAGTGGTGGTTTCCGCCAACCGAAATGAAACCAGCCGGAAAGTCGCCCCGGTGGTGGTGAATGTGATGAGTAATAAACTCTTCGAAACCGTTAACTCAAACAATCTGGCGAAATCGCTGAGTTATCAGTCGGGATTGCGTGTGGAAAACAATTGTCAGAACTGTGGATTTCCACAGGTACGCATCAATGGACTGGAAGGTCCTTACTCACAGATATTGATAAACAGTCGTCCTGTAATGAGTGCTCTTTCGGGTGTTTATGGGCTGGAACAGATTCCTACCAACATGATTGAGCGTGTGGAAGTAGTCCGAGGAGGTGGTTCGGCATTGTTTGGCGCCAATGCGGTAGGAGGAACGATTAATATCATTACGAAAGATCCTGTGAGCAATTCTTTTCAGGTAACTTCTACCATGTCGAATCTGAATGGAAAGGTATGGGAGCAATATATGGGAGCTAATGCTTCGCTTGTTTCATCGGACAATTCGTATGGCATCGCTCTCTATCAGTCGTACCGTAACCGTAATCCGTATGATGCCGACGGGGACGGCTTCTCCGAGCTGGGAAAGCTGAACATGAATACGTTTGGATTACGTTCTTATTATCGTCCTACACAGTTCAGCCGCATCAGTCTGGAGTATCATACGACGAACGAGTTCCGCCGTGGTGGAAATAAATTCGATCTTCAGCCTCACGAAACGGACATTACGGAACAGACCAAGCATATTATCAACAGCGGAGGGCTGACCTATGACGTCTTTTTCAATGAATATCGTCATAAGTTGTCGGTCTATGGCTCGGCACAGCATATCGACCGTAACAGTTATTATGGAGCGGAAGAGAATCCCAATGCCTACGGAAGGACAAAGGACCTGACAGCCGTAGGAGGAGCCATGTATGTAGGAAATATGGACGATTGTCTTTTCTCGCCTGCGACCTTTACCGGAGGACTGGAATATAACTACAATTCGCTGCACGACGTGATGACGGGCTACAACCGCGACTTACGGCAGAATGTGAGAATAATCAGCGGGTTTGCTCAGAATGAGTGGAAGATGAACTATTTTACGCTGTTGGCAGGTTTCCGTCTGGATAAGCATAACCTGATAGATAATGTTATCTTCAGTCCGCGTGTAAATCTGCTATGGAAGCCTTCGGATAAGCTTCAAGGACGTTTAACGTGGTCTACCGGTTTCCGTGCTCCGCAGGCTTATGATGAAGACTTGCATGTAGCGGCTGTAGGTGGTGAAGCGATGATTATCCGGCTGGCCGACGGGTTGAAACCTGAACGTTCGAATAGTTTCAGCGGTTCTGTTGACTGGAGTTTCAACATCGGACATTTTCAGTCGGATTTGTTGGTGGAAGGATTCTACACTTCCTTAAATGATGTCTTTTACCTGACAGGAATAGGGAAGGATGCCGACACCGGTGCGGAAATACAGGAAAGACGAAACGGGTATGGAGCGCGCGTATACGGGGCCAATATCGATTATAAGATAGCGCACGGACGTGAAGCACAGTTGCAGTTGGGCTTTACGTTGCAGAGTAGCCGATATACGGAGGCTGTCAGTTGGAGTAAAGATGCGGATGTAGTTCCTATCAAGCGTATGCCTCGCACACCGGATTATTATGGTTATTTTACGTTTACTTCGGCTCCGCTGAAAAACTTTGATTTTTCTCTTTCTGGTATTTATACCGGACCGATGGTTGTACCTCACTTTGCCGGTTATATTGAAAAAGACCGACTGGAGCATACACCGAATTTTATGGAACTGAACCTGAAGCTGAACTATACGTTTGTGCTGAATGACCACTTGAAGCTTCAAGTGAATGGAGGAGTACAGAATATGTTTAATGCTTTCCAGAAGGATCTGGATAAAGGTGCTTTGCGCGATTCGAAATATTTCTATGGGCCGACTCAGCCGAGAACTTACTTTATCGGAATAAAGATCTTTAATTGATTTGTCGGGGACTTATTAGCTCTGATAAAGAACATCCGGACTCTCACTGAAACAGCGCTGAGGTCCGGATGTTATGATTAGTGATAGATGAGGTATTTATGAAATACTTCATCTGCTCGGATATGTGTGTATATCTATGAATAAGGTTTGGTAATGGCTGGTTATAGCCTCTTTAAAGCCAGCTTGATTACCTTTTCTACGGCAGCTTCCGGTTCTTCTTTAAGAATGGCCGAAACAACTTTTTGAGAAGGGGCCTGTGCGAACCCCAGCATGGTAAGTGCGGCGACTGCTTCTTCATAGATTTCTGTATTGGCCGCCATGGCGACGGAAGCAACCGTTGCGGAGGTTCCCATATCGGTGGTGGCAATCTTGTCTTTCAGGTCGACAATGATACGCTGGGCTGTTTTCAGTCCGATACCTTTTACGGTTTTCAGTAACTTATCGTTGCCGCTGCTGATTACATTGCAGAGCTCCGAAGGAGTGAGGGCAGAGAGAATCATCCGTGCTGTGTTTCCTCCTATGCCCGATACGCTGATGAGGAGCAAGAATAACTCCCGTTCCTGTTTGCTGGCAAAGCCGTATAATACATAGGCATCCTCCCTGATGGCTTCGTAGATATACAGCTTTACCTCTTTTTTCCCTTGGATGGCGGAATAAGTGTTCAGCGAAACATTTATGCCGTATCCCAGACCGTTGCATTCTACTACCGCCATTGCCGGTGTGATCTCTGTAAGTTCTCCTTTGATATATTCGATCATGTTTTTCTGATAAATGATAAATTTAGTGCAAAAATAGCTATAAGAAAGTTATAAATCGTAACTTTGTGCAGATTTATTTCAAAATCGCTGCCTGACTGTTTCTTTAGAATAATTCTAATTTTGTATTTTTGCAACGTCGAAAAAAGAATTCATCAAACATCACATATAAAATGAAAAAAATTAGAGCAGCCGTAGTTGGTTACGGAAATATTGGAAAATTTACATTGGAAGCGCTCGAAGCAGCTTCTGACTTTGAAGTAGCCGGTATCGTTCGCCGTCATGGAGCTGAAAACAAGCCTGCAGAACTGGCAAACTATCCGGTAGTAAAGGACATTAAGGAATTGCAGGATGTAGATGTAGCCATTCTTGCCACTCCGACCCGTAGTGTAGAAAAATATGCAAAGGAAATCCTGGCTTTGGGTATCAATACAGTCGACAGTTTCGACATTCACACACAGATTACCGATTTGCGTCGTTCACTGGGTGAAACAGCGAAGGCTCACAACGCAGTGTCTATTATCTCTGCCGGATGGGATCCGGGAAGCGACTCAGTAGTACGCACATTGTTGCAGGCTATTGCTCCCAAGGGTATTACTTATACAAACTTTGGTCCGGGACGTAGTATGGGACACTCTGTAGCCGTACGTGCCATTCCGGGGGTAAAGGATGCTTTGTCTATGACTATTCCGGTGGGTACAGGTATTCACCGCCGTATGGTTTATGTAGAACTGGAAGAAGGTGCTGACTTCAAGACTGTAGAAGCAGCCATCAAGGCCGATGCGTATTTCGTAAACGATGAAACTCATGTTATTCAGGTTCCTTGCGTTGACGATTTGAACGATGTGGGCCATGGTGTGAATCTGGTACGTAAAGGCGTATCGGGTAAGACTCACAATCAGTTGTTCGAGTTCGACATGAAGATCAACAATCCGGCACTTACTGCTCAGGTACTGGTATGCGTTGCCCGTGCTTCAATGAAACAGCAGCCGGGATGTTATACAATGATTGAAGTTCCGGTTATCGACTTGCTGGAAGGCGACCGTGAAGAACTGATTGCTCATTTGGTATAAGACTTAGATTCCTTATACTATTATAGTATATAAATACAGAATTCATAAAAGCCTGTTCTTACTTATTTGGGTAAGAACAGGCTTTCTGCTTTATTGAAATAAGGTGGATTCTATTGTTCATAAGTGAAAAAATAGTATTTTTGTCAAAAATACTATGTAAAAACATGAAACGCTATATCTTCTTGTTAATGGGATTTCTATGGGGAATAGTGTCTGCATTCTCTTCTTCTCTTCATTTTCGTTCTCTGAAGACTATATTGCCTTTGCCTACAAATGAAGTTCGTAATCTTTGTCAGGATAGTGAGGGATATATCTGGATTGCTACTTATAGTGGCTTGTTCCGTTATGATGGATATTCTACAATAATGTATCGTCCGGATGCAAAGAATAGAGACCATTCCATTGATGGATTTGTTAATATAGTGAGGGAGGATAAAAAATATAATTTGTGGATTGGTACCCATAATGGGTTGTACATGCTCGACAAGCGTGAAGACAAGGTAGAGAAAATAGTTTTGTCGGGATTATCTTCGGCCGATAGTTATATTGAAGCGATAACATGTGGAGCCGACGGGGACGTATGGGTTGGTACGGGAAGAGGGTTATACCGCAAGAAAGCTGGCGAAAGTGATTTTTGTCATTGTGACAATATTCCAGAAGTCCTTAATATAAAATCGCTGATGGAAGACCATACGGGGGATATCTGGATAGGTACTTGGAATCAGGGATTATGGCGTTATGACCATGAAAAAGATATTTTTTTATCGTATAAGGGAATAAATCCCGGAAATTCCGCCCATATATTGTTTCAGGATAAAAGTGGAGAAATCTGGATTGGCACATGGCGGTATGGTTTATTGAACTTGAAAAATCCGTATGATATGCAGCATTATTTTTTCGTCCGCTATAGGCACGACGCGAATGAAAAGAATAGTATTGCCGATGATATAATTTATTCCATTGCTCAAGATACTAATACAGGAAAACTGTGGATAGGCTCTCGCAGCGGGCTGAGTATTATGGAGTCGGCTCAGGGAAAGGGGAACTTTACAAATTATCTGCCGGGAAACAATACGGATGATCTGCCTTTTAATGAGGTCAATGCTCTATTGTGTAGTCGTGACGGCCTGATGTGGATTGGTTTGCTTGGAGGAGGAGTTTGTACTGTCAATACGAGAAAGAGTCGTTCTGAACTTGATACATTGTCTGAGTTGAGAAAATTCTTTCCTACCAGTTCTGTCAGAAGCATATTTCAGGATAATGAAGGATGTTTGTGGCTCGGAATCATGGGGTTTGGGCTTGTGAAGTATAATTATAGAACGAAGGATGTCACTCCTTGTAATCATTTTAAGGAGTTCGCTTCGTTGCCCCCTATTTCTACAGTGAATGAAATCATTGAGAGAAAAAGAACCGGTGAATATTGCTTTGCTACCTGGGATGATGGCGTATGGTTGTATGATGGGAAGCGTGTTAAGGTGATAAATGATAAATCTTATCCTTTACTGAAGGATGTATGTATTTATTCTGTGCTGGAAGATCGTGATGGAAATTTATGGTTAGGTTCGCGTTCCGGACTTTTCATGTTAGACTGTTCTGGTAAACTCCATTCTTTGGAACAGCTTGCCGGAAAAGGGAATAAGGACTTTTCTCGCTCATCTGTTTTTAAGTTGGTAGAGGATGAAAAATGGAGATATATGGGCCGCTACTGCAGTTGCTGGAATATGGAGAATTGTACGTACGGGAAATAAGTACGATGTACGTTGTTATAATGTTTCCAGTCATAATGCTTCTATTATAGGAGCTGTTACTTTGGGAGTGGATAATCAGAACCGTATATGGGCTGGAGGTAATGAAACCGGTGTGTGTATGTATGACCGGGATAAGGATCAGTTCGTTTCTATGTTAGATGATTATTTTGAGGAATCGGAAATAGTATCTTGTATATTGAATGACGGGCGGGGAAGCATCTGGATAACGACGAATTTGGAAGTGTACCGCATCAATATGTCTGGAAATGATGACAAGATGACTGTTGAAATTTATACCGTGGAAGATGGATTACAAGGACATATCTTTAACAGAAATGCTTGTTGCATAGGGAAAGATGGTAAAATCTTTTTGGGAGGGGTATATGGCATCAATATATTGGACATAGATATGATGACATCCAGTAAGTATTCTTCGCCTGTAGTGATAACTGATTTTAAAATATATAATGAGTCTGTGCGTAATATGGCGCATTCTAAGCATGACGAAATACTGTCTGTAGCGCTGGATTATGCAGATCATGTTACATTGCGATATAACCAGAATAATTTCAACCTGAGCTTCTCTGTCCTAGATTATGTCAACTCGGATTTGAACAAGTATGAATATCAGTTGGAGGGGTATGATGAAAAATGGGTTTCTGCTACGGCTTATCACCGTTTTGCCTTTTATAATAATTTGACACCGGGAGAATATATCTTTCGTGTAAGGGGAGCGAATTCGAGTGGGGTCTGGTCTGATAATACACGAGAATTGATTATTACCATATTACCTCCTCCTTGGTTGTCGTGGTGGGCATATTGCTTATATGTCGTTCTTTTGCTTTTATGCAGTTATATTGCTTACCGGATTATACACAAGAGAATGCATTTGAAACATATGATTGAACTGGGCAATGTGGAACGTCAGAAACTAGAGGAACTGAATCACACAAAGTTACAGTTTTTTACGAATATAACTCATGAATTGCTTACTCCGTTGAGTATTATGTCGGCATTACTGGATGAATTGAGATCACAGCATCCGGAGCTAAAAAGCGTATTGGAGGATTTTTCTGTGAGTATGACTCGGTTAACTCGTTTGATTCAACAAATACTGGAGTTCAGGAAAATAGAGAATAATCGTCAGAAATTAAGAGTTTCAGAAGGAAATCTTACAAAGTTTCTTCGTCAGTCGGTTGCTGCTTTCTCTCCTTTGGTACGTAAAAAGCACTTGCATATTATCTTTAAGGATAAGGATCTTGAAATTGAAGGTTATTTCGATATCGACAAATTGGATAAGATTGCATATAACTTATTGTCGAATGCTGCCAAATATACTCCAGAAAGTGGAGTCATAACGGTTGAGCAGTTTTATGATGCCGAAAATAAATTATGGGGATTTTCAGTAAATAATCCTGGGGATGTTATTCCTGAAGAAAAACTCTCTCATTTGTTTGAACGTTTTTATGAGGGAGAATACCGCCGTTTTCATACGAATGGAACGGGTATAGGACTTTCTCTTACTAAAGATTTGGTAATGCTGCATCATGGAAAGATAGAAGTTAGCAGTACAGCGGAGCAGGGAAATACGTTTAGTATTACCGTTCCGGTAGACAGGGAGGCCTTTGCCGAAGATGAAATAGATGAGGCTATTTCATCTAAAGACATTTTGGAACTTCAGGCGGAAGAAACTGGTAAACCGGAAATCAGTGCTTTTCCGGCGGAGAATGATGGAACGGAGGGTAAGAAAAAGCCAGTTTTACTATTGGTGGAAGATAATGATGAACTATGTAATATCATGGCGAGAAGATTATCTGATTATTTTTCTGTCATAAAGTCTGTTTGTGCGGAACTTGCATTGGATGAGTTGAATCAGCATAAGGTAGATATTGTAGTGACGGATGTAATGATGAAGGGAATGGATGGGTTTGAATTGTGTCGGAAAATAAAAAATACATTCGAAACAAGTCATATACCCGTTATTATACTGACAGCATGTACTGCAGATATTGATCGAGTCAAGGGATATGAAGTTGGTGCTGACGGATATTTGTATAAACTATTTAATATGAATGTGCTGCTGGCAAAGATAGAAAACTTGCTCAAGAAAAGTGATACTACGGTTGGGGATGCTAGAAAGAAACTGATTTTTGAGGCGAAGGAAGTGGATTATACTTCACAGGATGAAATCTTTTTACGTAAAGCTGTAGAGTGTGTCAATTCTCATTTGAGTGATTTGGATTTTGATGCTGCACAATTTGCTGGCGAAATGGGTATGTCACGTAGTACTTGTAATGATAAACTGAAAGAGTTGACTGGTATGACTCCTCTTGCTTTTATCTCTAGTATTCGCCTACAGGCTGCTTTTCGTATGATACAGGAGAAAAAGAAAATTCGAATATCGGATCTGGCCTATGCAGTTGGATTTAATGACCCTAAATATTTCAGTCAGTGTTTCCGTAAAAAGTTCGGTTTTTTACCTAAAGAATATATGTTAAAGAATGAATGACGAAAGGAAATCATAATTTTTATAGCAAAAATGTATCTGCTTGATTTTTTGTGATATAGATAAAAGGATGAAAAATGTAGGAAAAAAGATGAGGAAAATAATTCTTCCTTTTTTGTTATTTTTTCGACTTTTCAAATAGGGCAATATTTTAATTTTGTGCTTACTGAATTGCGAATTCTTAAATCTATATATTATGAACAATAAGAAAATGAATGTAAGCAGAATTATTGCTTTAGGATTATTACTTCCTTGTTCTTTAGCTGTATCGGCTAATTTCGAGAACGTGTCTGTAGGGATACAAGCACAACAGACAAACTCATACAAAGTAACAGGTGTAGTAAAGGATGCAAATGGAGACCCCGTCATTGGAGCCAGTATTGTAGAGAAAGGTACTTCTAATGGTACTATAACAGATTTTGATGGACGGTTTACATTGGATGTAAGAGCTGGATCAACTATCAGTGTTTCATTTATCGGATATGGTACCAGAGAGTTTCAGATCACAAGTGATGGAATGAATCTGACAATTAAACTGGAAGAAGATACCGAAAAACTGGATGAAGTTGTTGTGGTGGGATATGGTACTGTCCGTAAGGCGGATTTGGCAGGTTCTGTGGCTGTAATGGATAATAAGTCATATAAGGATCAGCCGGTAACTCGTATCTCGGAGGCTTTACAAGGTCGTGTATCTGGTGTACAGGTTGAAAATAGTGGTGTGCCTGGAGGGGATATTAGAATACGTGTGCGTGGAGCCAATTCTGTAAATTTGAGTAATGAACCTTTGTATGTTGTAGATGGAATCGTTCGTGAAGGTGGATTGAGTGGTATCAATACGGATGATATCAAGTCTATTCAGGTATTGAAAGATGCTTCTTCTACTGCTATTTATGGTTCTCGCGGTGCAAATGGTGTTGTATTGGTTACTACTAAGACTGGAGTTGCTGGTCAGAGAGTCATTACTTTTGATGCTTCTGTTGGTATATCGGATGTATATAAACATTATGACATGCTTTCTCCCTATGAATATGCAGAGGCTTATAATTTCTGGTATCCGGGAAACGGTTATAGTGAGGATGACTTGAATGCATTGCGTACCGGACAGAAAGGTATTAACTGGCAAGATGAAATGTTCCGTAGTGGACTGGTTCAAAATTATAAGTTGGCTGTTTCTAGTGGTAGTGAGAATACTCAATATTATCTTTCTGCTAACTATGTAAATGAAGAAGGTGTCTTAAAATATTCTGATAATGAACGCTATTCTGCTTGAGCCAATCTGACCTCTCAAGTCGCTAAATGGTTGAATGTGACTGCTGATATACAGTTTAATCATGGTATCCGGAATGGTAATGATTATATTGCCAATAAAGCGAATCCTATCTATAATTCTTTGAACTACGATCCTACGATGGATATGTTTACAGAGGATGGTAAATATAACATAGGAAAGAATACAACTGGAGGAAATCCGCTCGGTGCTATTGCTGCTTCACAAAGTGAACTTCGTACTTATGCTGCTACCGGAAATCTGTCATTACAGTTTAATATTGTAAAAGGACTGACTTTTACAACAACAAATGCTTTTGATTTTCAGGATAATAAATCTTATTCGTTCTCTTCTGCAAAATCCGGACCAAATTCAAACAGCAGTATGGGTAATAGTGATGCTTTTCGTATGATGTTGCAGTCGACGAATAATTTGACATACATGAATAAATTCGGCAAGCACAATTTGACTGCTACTGCTGTGTGGGAAGCTACTTCTACCGAATATCGCAATATGAATATTGGCGGAAATAATTTGTCGACGGAAACTGTGGGATGGTGGAATGTCAATATGGCTGCTACAAAGAATTTAGGTAACAGCTATTCTAAGGAAACACTATTGTCGGGTGTAGGTCGTGTTATTTATAATTATAATGACCGTTATACTGTTACAGCAACTATCCGTGCAGATGGTTCCTCTAAGTTCAGTAAGAATAAATGGGGATATTTCCCTTCTATTGCAGCTGCTTGGGATATAAGCAATGAATCTTTTATGAAAGATTTTAAGGCTATGCAAGATATTAAGCTTCGTGCCAGCTATGGTATTATTGGTAACCAGGGAATTGCTTCTTATTCGACATTAGGATTGTTGGGACAAGTTTATTCCAATTACGGTAGTCAGTCAAATTTGTATTATGGTTACTGGCCTACATCATTGCCTACTCCGGATGTTACATGGGAAAAGACTAAACAGTTTGACTTAGGTTTGGAATTTGCTCTTTGGAACAGACGCTTGTCATTCTCTTTTGACTATTTCTACAAACAAACTGTTGATTGTTTGATGCAGGAACCTATCCCGGGCTATAACGGAGGTGGAAATTATCTGGCCAATGTAGGACGTATCGATAACAAGGGAATTGATTTTTCAATCAATGCTCGCCTTATTCAGACAAAAGACTGGCAATGGACATCAACATTTACAGGTACTTATCTGAAAAATAAAGTAAAGAGTTTAGGCTCGAATGAATATATTTATGGTAAGACTCCGGCTGATAAGATGGCAGATGAGGCTACTATCGTGAAACCAGGATATGCTATTGGTTCATTCTACGGATATGTATGGGAAGGTATCAGTGCGGATGGTAAGAATGTTTATGCTGATTTAAACAATAATGGTGCAATTGATGCAGGTGACCGTACGGTAATTGGTAACGCGAACCCTGACTTTACTTTTGGATGGAACAATAGCGTGAATTATAAGAACTGGGATTTAAGTATGTTCTTAACTGGAGCCTTTGGTATGGACCGTCTGAATCTGGTTCGATATGCGATGTCTACATCTATTTCGGATGCTTCTTTTATCAATAGTAAAGAGGCCTATGAATATAACTGGGATGTTAATCCTCAAAATGCACGATTTGCATCTTTGCTGAATGGAGGTACGAATTATGCTAATTCTACTCAATGGGTTGAAAATGCCAGCTATGTTCGTTTGGCTAACCTAAGTCTGGGATATACTTTGCCTAAGTCATTGACTAAATTTGCTGACATACGTTTGTCTGTAAGTTGTCAGAACTTATTTACTATTACCAAATATAAAGGTATGGATCCTACAGCATCGGCATTTACTGATGATTCGTCAAAGAGTGTGGATGTAAGTAGTGGAGTCGATATAGGTGGTTATCCTACACCAAGAACATTTACTTTTGGAGTAAAAATGAACTTCTAACATTAATACAGAATTTTAAATATAGATATATTATGAAAACAAAAATATTTGTAGCTACATGTTTGGCTTTTTCTGTCATATCAAGTTCTTGCAGTGATTTCCTGACAGAAGATCCTAAGGGACAAATGGTGCAAAATAATTATTTCTCTTCTCAAAATGACTTGGATGGAGCTGTCAGTGTATTATATGCACAGGTACAATATTCAGTGGGAGGAGCACATGCTTTGTCTCCTAACTGGATGGGAGATGATATAACAGCATTGACAAGTGGTAACAAGGATGTATATCGCGAATTTACCAGATTTATAATGTAAAGGTGTGAAATGAAAACAACATCCAAACAAGTGCAAAGAAAACGGCTTTATTACAGGGATTTATAAGGGTATTGTTATTTGCAGTTGTTTTCATTGTTTGCAGTTGTTTGGTTCTTTTTTGGTGCATTTTTGTTTCTTGTTTGTTCCTTGTTTTGGATTATTATTCGTACCTTTGTGGCAGAAGAAACAAAGAGGGATTTCCTATGGCACGAATAAGACAACCTAAAAAAGTGAAGGAGCCTGTCCGCCTTCGGATGAAGGACTTGAGCGACGGGAGCAAGAGCCTGTATCTGGACATATACCGTAACGGCAAACGGACCTATGAATATCTGAAGATGTATCTCATCCCGGAAACCGATGAGAATGCACGCAGGCGGAATAAAGCGACAATGAATGCCGCCAATGCCATCAAGTCGAAACGCATTATCGAAATGACCAACGGTGAGGCCGGTATTGAGAACGAAAAGGAGAAAGTCTTTCTGCTGGACTGGATGCAAACCTACAAGGAGAATCAGGAAAAGAGGGGAAAGAAAGACGAGAACCAGATTAAGGTGGCCATCCGCATTATCGAGGACTATGCGGGGAAAAAGGTTACGCTTGACCAGATAGACAAGGCGTTCTGCCAGGGCTATATCGACTATCTGATGATGGAATACCGTCCGAGAGGCAAGCGAGTGTCGAACTTCACGCTCAAGAATTATTACCGGGTGCTGAACAGCGCCTTGAACGCGGCTGTCCGTGCGGAACTCATGAGGTCGAATCCCTTTGACAAAATAGACAAGTCGGACAAAATCCGGCTGCCGGAAAGCAAACGCTCCTACATGACCATCGAGGAGGTGAAGGCACTCATCGCAACGCCTATGAAATATGAGGAGATAAAGTGTGCCTATCTGTTCTCCTGCTTCTGCGGCCTGCGCATCAGTGATGTCAAGAGGCTGCAATGGAAGGATGTCTTTATCGACAAGGGGCAGTACCGTCTGGCGGTATCCATGAAGAAGACCAAGGAACCGATTTACCTGCCGCTTTCATCCGAAGCCTTGAAATGGATGCCGGAGCGTGGAGACAAGGCTCCGGACGACCTCGTGTTCGATTTGCCAAGCGGAAATGAGATAAACCGCCTGTTGAAACCGTGGGCCAAGGCTGCCGGCATCAACAAGCGATTTTCATTTCACACAAGTCGGCACACCTTCGCCACGATGATGCTGACCCTCGGTGCAGACCTTTACACTACCTCGAAGTTGCTCGGCCATGCGGATGTAAAAATGACCCAGGTATATGCAAAGATTATCAACAAGAAGAAAGACGAGGCAGTCAATCTTGTAAACGGTTTATTCGACTGACAACAGATCCATTATCATGTCAAATTTGCGGACATATTTATTGGGTGTAGCTTCGGTTGTCCATGCAATCGAAGTACATCCTATTATCATAATTTATCAATCAATTAAAAGTAATTCGACATGAACAGACCAGAAAATGGTCTTCTCTCTTTTTGGAGGGAAGCAACACTGCCGTCACATCGCGGCAGAACAGGATGTAGCGGAAGAACTTTTCGCACTGCTCGCTGAAGCGAGGGAAATCTATCTACATGATGTCGTGGCAGGCGGCAAACGGTATGGCCGCTTTGTGGATGACTTCATCAACAGTCACCGGTACATTGATTGTGGTAACGTAGTCTGCCGGAACTGCCACGCAATGAACCTTCACATTGCCAAGGTCCTTCTGACCGACCTGGCTGAACGCACCCGCCTTTTATTCGTGGCGGACACCTTTTCATTCGAGAACTGCATGGAACTGAAAAGGATGTATGACATTTCAGACCCCGGCTCTCCCGCCGACCGGGATGAAACCGGCTTTTCCCTGAATGCTCCACCCATTTCTTTTGGCTGTGATTTGACCAAAGAACAGATGACAGGTATCGTGGCTTGCGCCAATACTTATCATCTGTTTTGCGTTTCTACAGTCCGCATGGAGGATATGGAAGCTCTTTTTGCTTGCAAGAGGGGATTTCAAATCCGGGTGAACAACATCCGCCATGTGGCCGTACTCTTCGATGCCCTTCTTGAGAGGTCATACATACAGGCGCACTGGCAGTCTGTTCTCGCTCGCGGAGGGTTCCTGCTGTCGAAAGACGGGAAACGTACCGTCTCGGCTACCAGTCTGTCATCGGCTTTGTCTGCAACAAGAAATAAAATGACCTCGGTGGCATACGGCATCCGAAAAGCCGTGAGCGAACTGGATGAATGAAAGAAACTGCCAAGAAACCAAACATGTGAAAAGTAAAAGCGTGAGAGTTGCCATGACACTTGCTTAGTGTCATTGTCTCTCGTCCGGATATAGCGGACACATCGCATAACTTTGGCCTCCGTCAGCGCAATGCCCGACGGAGGCTTGCTTTTTCATTGTCAAATTTAATCATACACATAATGCAGAACAGAACAACATTCATGGAACGGCTGAGCGAAAGGCTCACCACAGTCGAATCGGTACTGAAGAAACTGGAACCGGTCGAAAACCTGCTGAAAAGGCTGGAGATGCTTGAGGAGTCTTTTTATTCCACCAAGAAAGTATTCACATTCCAGGAGGCGTGCGTGTATATCGGCGTATCGGAAAGCATGTTGTACAAGCTCACCGCCAACAAGGAGATTCCACACTACAAGCCGAGAGGCAAGATGGTTTATTTTGCCAAGGAGGAGCTGGATGAATGGCTCTTGCAGAACTGCGAGCCAGCCATAGACGACGCGACCCGGATGGCCGCCGAATCCGCAACCGTTGAACCATTCTTTAATCGGAGACAAAATGGAAAGCGAAAGAAGGACTAACATTATCGGGGCGGAACTTGATGACAGCCGCCTTTCGGACATCCTGTCCGCCTCGCAAATAAAGGTGACGGACACTTACGAAACACCGCCGCAGATTATCTGGATTGACAATTCGACCATCGCCACGCTCGGCAACTTCAGCGCATCGACAGGCAAGGCGAAATCGAAGAAGACCTTTAACGTGTCGGCCATTGTCGCCGCTTCCCTGGCGGGTAAACAGGTGTTGAACTACCGGGCACATTTGCCCGAAGGGAAGCAGAGGATCCTGTATGTGGACACGGAGCAGAGCCGTTTCCACTGCCACAATGTATTGGAGCGCATCCTCAAGTTGGCAGGGCTTCCGGACACAACGGACAACGACAGGCTCGACTTCATCTGCCTGCGCGAATATTCTCCTGCCATCCGCATAGAGGTCATTGACTATGCACTAAGACGTAGCAAAGGCTACGGGCTGGTGGTCATTGACGGAATACGCGACCTGATGCTTGATATCAACAGTACCAGTGAATCCGTGGAAGTCATCAATAAAATGATGGAATGGTCGTCGAAATACGACCTGCATATCCACTGCGTGTTGCACCTGAACAAAGGGGACAATAACGTGCGTGGGCATATCGGTACAGAGATGAGCAACAAGGCGGAAACGGTGCTGGTCATCAACAAAGACAACGAGAACCCCAGCATCAGTGAGGTGCACGCCCTGCATATTCGAGAAAAGGAGTTCAAGCCGTTCGCTTTCACGATAGACGAAGCCGGGCTTCCCATCATTGCGGAAAGTCATGCCGTGAGCGAACACCCCAGACCGAAAGCACGGACCAGTTTTACAGACCTGAGTATCGAGCAACACCGGGAAGCCCTTGCCGCTGCTTTTGGCGACAAGCCCATTAAGGGATTCGAGAACATGCTCCAGGCACTCATGACCTCCTACGAGGCAATCGGTTTCAAACGCGGCAGGAACGTGATGGTCAAGCTGCTACTTTACCTGACCGACAACCTGAAGCTGATACGCAAACGGGATAAGCTATTCTATTATGACATGAGTCCGGCAGAAGCCATGCTTTTCGACGAGGAATGACGGCGGGCGCGGGCATCTATAATTCAGTTTAATTTAGTACATATATATATAGGGAAACAAACTAAACTAAACCGGTTTGATGAAAACAAGTGAAAGAAAAACGACATGAACATATCGGAAGCAAAACAGATACGCATCGTGGATTTCCTGGCACAGCTCGGACACCATGCGCAGTATGTGAAATCGAAACAATACTGGTACCTCTCACCATTCCGGCAGGAGGACACACCATCGTTCAAGGTGAACGACCGGCTCAATGAATGGTATGACTTCGGGGCGGCTACCG
>ENA-ORSY01000062-ORSY01000062.1-human-gut-metagenome-genome-assembly--contig:-NODE-62-length-103051-cov-19.957348_pt1 | contig 103051 bp, 79 predicted proteins | sample MGYA00242193_ERZ509160 | MGnify/ENA primary metagenome ERZ509160 (study PRJEB26280, sample SAMEA2338670) | human gut metagenome | biome: human gut; feature: human-associated habitat; material: faeces...
TCTGAGTTCGCTTTTTTGTTATATCATTACAAATGATTATATTTGCCACATGAAACTGATTGAAATGAATATCGACAAGATCATCGCCCTGTGCAAAAAGTACAAGGTTGCGAAACTGTGGGTATTCGGTTCCATTCTCACTCCCCGTTTCAACGACGACAGCGATATCGATTTTTCAGTCAATTTCGACGACGAAACAATCAGACGAGAAGGACTTGACTGGGCAGATATATTCTTCGACTTTATGCACGAACTTGAAAGCCTTTTCGGCCGTCGCATCGATCTAGTGTGTGATGATGCTGTCAAGAATAACTATTTCCGTGCGGAACTCGACCGAACCAAGAAACTAATCTATGGATAATTCAATCAAGAAAATATCTCGAAGATATTTTACACGCTATTTCCGACATCGAAATGGCAGAAGAGCGTTTTGGCCGGCAATATGATGTTTTTGAAAATGATGTGATTTTTCGAAAATTTGTTGAACGCAATATCGAAATCCTGGGAGAAGCCGTTAATCGTATTTTGAAAATTCAGCCCGACATAAAGATTACGTCTGCCCGTAAAATAGTCGACACCCGTAATTATGTAATTCATGCATACGATTCGCTCAAACCCGACATCTTATGGGCGATTGTAATCAATCACATACCACGGCTGAAATCCGATGTACTACATTTGCTTAACGTCTGAGAAATGCAGCCTGACAATATGATTATCCTAATCCATGTTGCATCGAGGCAGTGTAGGGGATTTTGAGGTGGGAATTTGATGGAGGAGATGTTGGGGATTTGACGGTTTATTTGTAACTTTGCCATAAATTTGCAGTTAGGCGTATTTTTAGCTGCAAAGTAATGCCTGAGTGCAATAAAATAATAGTTTCACGAAATATTTCAGTGCGATGAATATACTTGAACTGAGCGAGCAAGAGATTGTGCGCCGCGGATCGCTTGACCAGATGCGCGCAATGGGTATCAATCCCTATCCTGCTGCAGAGTTTCCCGTCAATGCCCACACCGATGAGATCAAATCCACATTCGTCGATCCCGAGACCGATGCCGAGGGGAACCCTGTGGGTCCCCGCCGCCAGGTGACGGTGGCAGGCCGCGTGATGGGGCGCCGCATCATGGGCAAGGCCTCGTTTATGGAGCTTCAGGATGCCAACGGACGCATCCAGGTCTATATCAACCGCGACGAGATCTGCCCCGGCGAAGACAAGGAGATGTATAACACCGTGTTCAAGAAGCTGCTCGACATCGGCGACTTCGTGGGCGTGGAGGGTTACGTGTTCCGCACACAGACCGGCGAAATCTCCATTCACGCACAGAAACTAACCGTGTTGAGCAAGTCGCTCCGTCCCCTCCCCATCGTAAAAGTCAAGGATGGCGTCACCTACGACGCGTTCGACGACCCCGAGCTGCGCTACCGCCGCCGCTATGTCGACCTTGTGGTCAACGACGGCGTAAAGGAGATTTTCATCAAGCGCACCCGCGTGTTCAACTCCATGCGCAACTATTTCAACGAGCATGGCTACATGGAGGTGGAAACCCCGATACTTCAGCCGATTCCCGGCGGCGCATCGGCCCGTCCCTTCATCACACACCACAATGCCCTCGACATACCTCTCTACATGCGCATCGCCGACGAACTTTACCTCAAGCGCCTCATCGTGGGCGGTTTCGAAGGTGTCTACGAGTTCTCGAAAAACTTCCGCAACGAGGGCATGGACCGCACACACAACCCCGAGTTCACATGCATGGAGATCTACGTCTCCTATAAAGATTACAACTGGATGATGGACTTCACCGAAAAGATGCTCGAGCGTATATGCCTCGAAGTCAACGGCACCGACTCGGTGAAGGTGGGCGACAACGTGATTTCGTTCAAGGCGCCTTTCCCCCGCGTGACCATGCGCGACGCCATCCTCGAGCACACCGGTTTCGACATCAACGACAAGACCGAAGATGAATTGCGCGCCGCTGCCCGCGGCATGGGCATCGAGGTTGACGACACCATGGGCAAGGGCAAACTCATCGACGAAATTTTCGGCGAAAAATGCGAGGGTACCTACATCCAGCCCACATTCATCATTGACTACCCGATAGAGATGTCGCCCCTGACAAAACGTCACCGCGACAACCCCCAGCTCACCGAACGTTTCGAGCTGATGGTCAACGGCAAGGAACTGGCCAACGCCTACTCCGAGCTTAACGACCCCATCGACCAGTATGAGCGCTTCGTGGAGCAGATGCGCCTTTCGGAGAAGGGCGATGACGAAGCCATGATCATCGATCACGATTTCATCCGCGCTCTCGAATACGGCATGCCCCCCACATCGGGAATGGGCATCGGCATGGACCGTCTGGTGATGCTCATGACCGGACAGACCACCATTCAGGAAGTGCTGCTCTTCCCGCAGATGCGCCCCGAAAAGATTGCCCGCCGCGACAAAGAGGAAGCTTTCACCGCCGTAGGCGTGCCCGCCGAGTGGGTAGCCCCCGTGCAGAAAGCCGGATTCCTCACCGTGGAGGCTCTTGCAGCCGCCGTTCCCGGCAAGCTGCAGCAGGAACTGCTGGGCATCAACAAGAAATATAAGCTGCAGCTCAAAAATCCCGCTCCCGACGACATCAAGGCATGGGTAGCGGCAGCCCGTGAGAAATACCCCGTGCTCACCGAAGGGCTCGACAAGTAACCGAAATCGTCAAGCCATGAATTGCAACAACTTTCCGGGTCGCGTGGCCGTGATGGGCGGAGGCAGCTGGGCCACCGCTCTTGCCAAGCTGCTGCTGAAGAAAAGCGACTCCATAATATGGTATATGCGGCGCGACGACCGCATAGAGGAGTTCAGGCAATTGGGCCACAACCCCGCATATCTCACCGACGTGCAGTTCGACGTGGATCGCATCACATTCTCGTCGGACATCAACGAAGTGGCGCGCATCGCCGACACGCTGGTGCTGGTGATGCCCTCGCCTTACTTCAAGAGCCATCTGTCCAAACTCACCGCCGACATCTCCGAAAAGCATATCGTATCGGCAGTCAAAGGGATCGTGCCCGACGAGAACATGCTCGTCACCGACTACATGATGGAGCACTTCGGAGTCCGCCGCGACCACTGCCTGGTGATTTCAGGCCCCTGCCACGCCGAGGAAGTGGCGCTCGACCGCCCCAGCTATCTCACCGTAGGATGCGACAACATCGAGGTGGCGCAGCGTTTCGGCGACCTGCTCTGCGGCAGCCGCAACTGCCATGCCATACCCTCGACCGACGTCGACGGCATCGAATATGCAGGCGTGATGAAAAACATCTACGCCATAGCAGCCGGCATCGTCCACGGCATGAAGCGAGGAGACAATTTCCTGGCAATGCTCGTTTCCAACGCCATCCGGGAGATGCAGATGTTTCTCGACGCCGTGAATCCGCGACCGCGTCAGATCTGCGACTCCGTATATCTCGGCGACCTGCTGGTTACGGCCTATTCCCGCTTCTCGCGCAACCACAATTTCGGCTCCATGATAGGCAAAGGCTACTCAGTGAGCGCCGCCCGCATGGAGATGGAGCAGACCGCCGAGGGATACTACGGCGCCAAGTGCATCCACGAAATCAATGCCGAGTATGAGGTCTACATGCCCATTGCTTCGGCTGTCTACGACATTCTCTACCGGCGCGTGCGGCCCGAATACGCCATCAACCGCATCGCCGACAAACTTTCCTGACCCACGAAGAATATGATCAGCATGCGCGGCATACGCAAGAGTTTCGACCGCCTGGAGGTGCTCCGGGGGGTGGATCTTGATGTCAACGCAGGCGAAATCCTCTCTATCGTGGGCGCCAGCGGAGCCGGAAAGACCACACTGCTGCAGATACTCGGCACACTCGAACGCCCCGACAGCGGCAGCGTCACTTACGACGGCACCGACGTGCTCGCCATGGGTCAGCGCCAGCTGGCACGGTTCCGCAACCGTAACATCGGCTTCGTGTTTCAGTTTCACCAGCTGCTCCCCGAGTTCACCATGCTCGAGAACGTGGCCATGCCCGCCCTCATCGGCGGAGAGAGCCGCGCCGAAGCCTTCCGTCGCGCCACCGACCTGATAAGCTATCTCGGGCTGGCCGACAGAGCCTCGCACCGCCCCGCGCAACTCTCGGGAGGCGAGCGTCAGCGCGCCGCCGTGGCCCGCTCGCTCATCAACAACCCTGCCGTGATTCTTGCCGACGAGCCCTCGGGCAGCCTCGACTCGGCCAACCGCCGCGAGCTTTACGACCTCTTCTTCCGTCTGCGCGACGAACGCGGACACACTTTCGTCATCGTCACCCACGACGAGTCGCTTGCCGCCAGAAGCAACAGGGTTATCCACATAGCCGACGGCCTGATCTCACCCGAAACGAAAGCGCCGGCATCGGACCGCGCCGCCAACCGTTGATACACCGCCGATGAGACGCTCCCGCCACATAATAAAGTATCTCAAGGACGCCATCGCCTCCTTTGCGATTGTCTTTCTGGCCGCGACACACCACGGATGCCGCGACGAGGGGGACATGGAGGTCAACATCCCCGTGAACTACGACATCGTGGAGGTGGCCTCGGTCAGCCCCGCCGAGACCGTGCTCAATCTCTGGCGCCCCGACGCCGACAGCCCCGTGGTGCTCACCTGTCACGGCAGCAATCCTCTCAGCAACTCAAAGCATGTGGATCCGGGCATGTGCGTCATGGCCGGCTACTCCTATACCGACGGCCACGTGCCCTACCAGCCCGGCACAGTGTCGGTCAGCTCGTTCTCCTATATCAACAACATCGGGGTCAGGAAGCTCGCCGACGGCGCCTCGACCGACGGCTGGGACGCCGACCCCGTCGAGCTGTGGAGCATCTGGCGCGGCGGCCCCCGCATCTTCATGCGCCTGAGCCTCCCCTATTCCACCGAGCCGCGCAAATTCAGTCTGGTGCTCGACCCCGCCACGGAGTCAGACCCGGTGCCGACACTTCTGCTCTGGCATGAACGCGCCACCCACTCCCCCACATTCGACCGCCGGTATTTCGCCGCCTGCGACATCGCCACGCTCTGGGAAAATGACGCAGTGGAGGGAGTGAAAGTGCGCGTGGCCAATTCTCTCAATCCTTCGCAATGCGAGTTTATATTCATGAAACAATGATCAAATCAGCACTTCCGGCTCTGTTCCTGACCCTCGCCCTCACCGCCTGCGGTTCCCGCAAAGGCGCCGACGCCGACCGCGACACCGACTCGGCCGCTGCCGTGCCGGTCGCTGTGGCCAATGCCGACTCGGCCATGAGCTACGTGGCCCGGCAGGTTGCCTTCGGACCGCGCACACCCGGCAGCGAGGCTCACCGCGAGTGCCGTTCATGGCTCGCCGGAAAACTCACATCATTGGGCGTGGAAAATGTCGCCGTCAGTGAGGAGGCAGTGACAACCGCCGACGGCGTCGGCCGCACCGCCTACAACATATTCGGCTCCATCAACCCCGGTGCCACACGTCGCGTGCTGCTCCTCGCCCACTACGACACCCGCCCGCAGGCCGACGAGGATCCCGATCCCGCCAACCGCTCCACACCTCTCGACGGTGCCAACGACGGCGCCTCGGGCGTGGCCGTGCTGCTCGATGTGGCGCGTGCGCTACGCGCCAACCCCGTCGACTCCATCGGCGTTGACATCCTCCTGACCGACCTTGAGGATTCCGGCACCGATGGCGATGACACAAGCTGGTGCCTCGGCACCCAGAAATGGGTGGAGAACATGCCCTACACCGACGGCAATCTGCCCGCCTACGGCATCCTGCTCGACATGGTGGGCGGTCGCGACGCGCGCTTCAACCGCGAGATGATTTCCGACAGCTATGCCCGCGCCATCTGCGACAAAGTCTGGGCCGTGGCAGCCGCCTCAGGCCTGTCGGCGCGCTTCCCCAACGAGCGCGGCGGCGCTGTGATCGACGACCATCTCTACATCAACCGCGCAGGCATCCCCTGCATCGACATTATAGAAAACGCCAACCCGGCCACCGGCTCATTCAACCCCACATGGCACACACTCGGCGACAACCTCGGGGCTATCGACCCCGCCACCCTCGCCGCCGTGAGTCAGGTGGTGCTGAACACGCTGGCCCGCGAGGCCGGTAAATTCTGAACAATATTATGACCATCAACGAAAAGCAAGACGAACTTATCGACGAGCTCTCCGGTCTCGACGACTGGATGGATCGTTACAGCTACATAATCGACCTGGGCAACCAGCTCCCCGCCATCGACGAATCGCTCAAGACCCCCTCTCACCTCATCGAAGGATGCCAGAGCCGCGTATGGCTCGACGCCCGGCTCTCTCCCGAGGGGAAAGTAGAGTTCACCGCCGACTCCGACGCCATCATCGTCAAAGGGATTATCTCGATGCTAATCGATGTGCTCAACGGCCACACTCCTCAGGAAATCCTCGACGCCGACCTCTATTTCATCGACCGTATCGGCCTGTCGGAGCACCTCTCCCCCACCCGCTCCAACGGCCTGCTGGCCATGGTGAAACAGATGCGCCTCTATGCCACCGCTTTCCGCGAGCTCCAGCTGGCAGGCAAGTCACCCGTCTGACCCACCCCGACTCAATATTCATTCAATCTTAAAATAATTCCATGTTCAAGAACCACCCCCACGGACTGATTCCTGCCGCGCTCTCCAACATGGGCGAGCGTTTCGGCTACTACATCATGAACGCCGTGCTGGTGCTTTTCCTCTGTTCGAAATTCGGGCTCAGCGAAGAGACCAGCGCACTGATCTACTCTTTCTTCTACGCCGGCATCTACATCCTCAGCCTCGTAGGCGGTCTCATCGCCGACCGCACCCGCAACTACAAGGGCACCATCATCGCCGGTCTCATAGTGATGACCCTCGGCTACATTGTGCTCGCATTTCCTATCCTCGCCACAGCCGAGAACACCACCTGGCTGCTTACCCTCACCGCCGTAGCCCTTTTCCTGATAGCATTCGGCAACGGCCTCTTCAAAGGCAACCTGCAGGCCATCGTGGGTCAGCTCTATGACAATCCGCGCTATTCGGCGCAACGCGACTCCGGCTTCCAGATTTTCTACGTGTTCATCAACATCGGCGGTCTGATTGCTCCGTTCGTTGCTCCCATGCTCCGCTCATGGTGGCTCGACGTGAACGGCATGGTCTACAATGCCCAGTTCCCCGCCATGTGCCATCAGTTCCTGAGTGTCACCGACTCGGCCAACAATATCAACGCCGACCAGCTCTACGCCCTGGCCTCATCCGTGGGGTGCCAGAGCATGGATCAGCTGCGTGAGTTCTGTGCAGAGTATCTCAATGTGTTCAACACCGGCATCCACTATTCGTTCATCGCATCTGTGGGCGCCATGATCATCTCGCTCTGCATCTTCCTGTGGGCCAAGAAAGGCCTTCCCACACCTGCCAAGAAAGAGGCCGTCGAGAGTGTGAAATATACAGCCGAAGAGAAAGCCGCCATGGCCAAGGAGATCCGCCAGCGCATGTATGCACTCTTCGCAGTGCTCGGCATCGCCATCTTCTTCTGGTTCTCGTTCCATCAGAACGGCACCTCCATGTCGCTCTTTGCCCGTGACTTTGTCGACACCTCGGCCATAGCGCCTGAAATCTGGCAGTCGGTCAATCCATTCTTCGTGATTGTCCTCACCCCGATCATCATGGCCATCTTCGCATCGCTCAGCCGCCGCGGCAAAGCCATCTCCACACCCAAGAAAATCGCCATAGGCATGGGTCTGGCCGGCGTGGCCTATCTCTTCCTCACCATCTTCTCACTCGTCGAGAACTACCCCTCGGGCACCGAGTTCCGCGCCATGGTCGAAGCGGGCGAGCCTATCGTCAAGGCCGGCTGGTGGGTGTTGATCCTCTACTATTTCTTCATGACCGTGGCCGAGCTGTTCATCTCGCCCCTTGGCCTCTCGTTTGTGTCGAAAGTTGCGCCCAAACACCTTCAGGGTCTCTGCCAGGGCCTTTGGCTCGGCGCCACCGCCGTGGGCAACCTTCTCCTCTGGATCGGCCCGCTGATCTATAACAAAGCTCCCATCTGGGTGGCATGGGCAGTGTTCCTGGCCGTCTGCCTCATATCCATGGGCGTGATGTTCGCCATGCTCCGCTGGCTCGAACGTGTCACCGCCGACACCGCCGCCTGACATCTTTCTGAATAGTTACTGAACAACAGCAAACCCAATGGATGGCATTCACGCTTTCCATTGGGTTTGCTGTTATTGTAAGTTGCTGATATTGTAAGTATACATGGAAGAGGCACCGTCAGGGCTGCCACTCAATCTCGGGGGTTGAGGTGAGATGGTTGAGATAACGGGCAAGAGTGAACAGATAGTCCGACAGACGGTTCACATAGGTTATGACCCGGGGATCTACCGCGGCCACGCGTGTCAGGGCGATAATGCGGCGTTCGGCGCGGCGACACACAGTGCGCGCCACATTGGCCTGCGCGGCCGCCTCGCACCCTCCTGGGAGTATAAACGCCCTCTGAGGTTTCAGATGCGAATTGAGCCGGTCAATCTCATCTTCAAGGAGTTTCACATCGGCGTCGCTGAGATTCTGCGCCTCAAGCGAAGGATTGTCGGAATTGTCAGTAGCAAGATAGGCCCCGATGTTGAACAGTTTGTTTTGCACCGTGTGCAGGAGCACCGCCGACGAGGCATCGGTCTGCGCGTCGGCGGCCAGCAGGCCGAGCCAGCTGTTGAGTTCGTCAACCGTGCCGTAGCTTTCAAGACGTTCGGAGGCTTTGCTGACGCGTTTGCCCCCAACCAGCGAAGTAGTGCCTGTGTCGCCGGTGCGTGTGTAGATTTTCATAAACTAAGGTGGAAGAGAAATATCAGATATGCGACTGACGCTCCAGAGCTGTGCAAAGCGCCTCGGGCGAGTCGTGGAAATGGATACATTCGAGCGTGCCGACATTCACCAGCCCCAGGGAATGCATCTTTTCGAGCAGCAGACGCAGCGGCTCATAGAGGCCGTCGCGGTCGAGCAGATGCACCTGACGCGGCTCGCCGCTGAAAGTGGAGGAGGCAAGCGCCGCAAACAGTTCGTCGAGAGTGCCTATGCCACCTTCAAGAGCCACAAAAGTGTCGGCATTCTCCTCCATCATCTGCTTACGCTCGTGAAGGGTCTCCACGAGAATGCTAACAGTGTTGTCGGGCGACTGCAGTTGCAGCCGTGCGCGCGGCACCAGACCTATCACCTTGGCGCCGTTGGCAGCCGCTGCGTGCGCCACATCGCCCATCATCGAGAGCGACAGACCGCCGTAGACCAGCGTGTGGCCGTTCCGGCCGATCCATGCTCCCAGAGCACGGGCATCGTCATGGTAAATTTCGGGGATGTCGGCGCGCGCCGAGCAATATACCGCAATTCTCATAGGTAACTGTTCGAAATTATGTTAGAGCTTGTTTAATACAGGTTCCCGACCGCCGACCGGTCAGATACCGAGAATATTCCGGATTATCCACCATGCCACAATCACTGCCAACAGACCGATCATGGCTCCCACCGACGTCAAGGCACTGTGGATGCGCCGCGCCGGTTTCCACGGCAATAGCGGAAGGAGCACCACGGCCAGCGTATAAAGCAACAGCGGGGGGAGCAGCAGATTGTAGCTCCACGACTCGGCGAATCGCCCCTGCAGGAGGGCATAAAACGCACGTTGCGAACCGCAGCCCGGGCATTGCAGGCCGGTTAACATCTTCAGCGGGCATCTCGGCAGCAGCCCCGTGACCGAGCAGAACAGAGCATACAGCGCCACAGCGACTGCAGCGACGATTGCCAGCGGCGAAATGCGGCGGGGAGCGGCGGACACGACGTCAGAATGGCGACTCGCTGAGCAGACCGTTGAACGCGATCTGCAGAGGCATCATCATCAGCCCTAAAACTATCGAGAGGATAATGAGCCACTGCGTGGCATTGGAGAGTTTGTTGGCCTTGACGAGGTTGCCGCGGTTATAGTTCGATTTTACCAGACAGGAGCACACGATGGCTGCCACACCCAAAATCTGGCAGCAGAGAATGGTGACGACAATCGACCAGGCCAGATAAGCCGGAGGGCAAGGCTCGGCGTTGACCGGAGCCTGAGCAGCCTGCTGCCATCCCGGCTGAGCGGGAGGAGCGGCGGTTTCCACTTCCACCACTACGGTTTTCTCAGTGGGTTCCGGCGCCGCTGCGCCGCTGCGGTCACGGAAATCGATCAGATACTTAAGCTCCTCAATCTGCTGCGCCTCGACCCAGTCGGGCAAGCCCTGGGTCCAGACCATGCTTGTGGGGCCGATGCCCATTTCCACAAGTTCAGCGGCCGAATAGGGGCCGGCATGTTTGTCGTCGACGATAGTCCAGTATTCTTTCATCTATGGCTGTCTTTATATACACTCCAAGTGATTTACACTCCAAGTGTGACCGCAAATATAACATTTTTTATCGGAATATCCGATAAAAATCATTAAAAGCCTGCGCAGAATATCATAAGAAATGCGCAGGCTAATATGAGGGATCAGAAGAAGCGGGTCTCTGTGCCGATAATCGAGCTGAGGAGGTTGTTGGCAAGCGATGAGGCACCGATGCGGAAATACTCGTTGGTGAGCCACTTCTCGCCGAGAATCTCGCGGACGAGGCAGTAATACGCCACGGCCTCGTCGGTGGTGCGGATGCCGCCGGCAGGCTTGAAACCTACCATCCGGCCCGTCTGCTCATAATATTCCCTGATACATTTGAGCATGACCCATGCAGCCTCGAGCGAGGCGCCGGGAAATTCCTTGCCGGTAGAGGTCTTGATGAAATCGGCTCCGGAGTACATGGCCAGCACCGACGCATTGCGGATGTTCTCGGCTGTACCGAGGGCACCGGTCTCCAGAATCACTTTCAGACGGGCGTTGCGGGCAGCATCCTTAAGTTCCTGAATTTCATCGGCAACACCCTCGTAGTCACCGTCGAGGAAACTGCCCACATTCATCACTATGTCGATTTCGTCGGCACCGCCGTCGACAGCCAGAGCCGTCTCGGCCACCTTGACCTCGGGGAAAGTCTGCGACGACGGGAAACCGCCCGACACGCAGGCGATGTCGACCTCCGACACCTCAAGCACCGCGCGGACAATGGGTGCGAAGTTGGGATAGACACAGATGGCGGCCACCGAGGGCAACTCGGGGTGCTCCGTCTCGAAAAGATTGACCTTTTCAGTGAAATCGGCCACGGAGCGGGGCGAATCTGTGGCGCGGAGCGTGGTCAGGTCGATGCAGTTGAAAAGCATCTTCCACACCTCGGGGGTGGAACACTCCTTGAGGTCGCGGTCGATGATCCGTTTCACCTCCGAGGCCACCAGAGCGTCGTCGGCGGTCACCTGCGAGCGGCCTATAGCCTCATGATATTTGTCAAGTGCCATATATCAGTCAGAGTTTAATTATTATACAACCTCTTAAAGCTCAAGCGGTTCGTTGACGATTTCCTCCCAGGGCAGACCCTGCAGAGGCAGCTGCTCCATGAATGGATCGGGATCGAACTCCTCCACATTGTGCACGCCGGGCTTGCGCCACTTGCCGGTGAGGAACATCATGGCGCCGATCATCGCGGGCACACCGGTGGTGTAGCTCACGGCCTGCATGCCGGTCTCCTCGAAAGCGGCGTGATGCGAGCAGTTGTTGTAGATGTAATAGGTCATGGACTTGCCCTCCTTGTCCTTGCCCGAGATGCGGCAGCCGATCGAGGTCTCGCCTGTGTAGTTCTCGCCCAGGTCCTGAGGATTGGGGAGCACAGCTTTGAGGAACTGCAGAGGCACGATTTTCTGGCCGTTATAGTCGATCTCGTCGATGCGGGCCATGCCTATGTCCTGAATCACGCGCAGATGGGTGAGGTATTCCTGGCCGAAAGTCATCCAGAAACGTGCACGGCGGATGGTGGGGAAGTTCTGCACCAGCGACTCCAGTTCCTCGTGATAGAGCAGATATGAGTCACGCGGACCGATGCGCGGATAGTTAAGTTCCTTATGATATTCCAGCGGCTTGGTCACCACCCATTTGCCATCCTCGTAGTAGCGGCCGTTCTGGGTGATTTCGCGTATATTGATTTCGGGATTGAAGTTTGTGGCGAAAGCCTTGCCATGGTTGCCGGCGTTGCAGTCGACGATGTCGAGGGTCTCCATGGCCGAGAAATAATGTTTGGCGGCATAGGCGGTGAACACACCCGACACACCCGGGTCGAAACCGCAGCCGAGGATGGCCGTCAGGCCCGCTTTCTCGAAGCGCTCGCGGTAGGCCCACTGCCAGGAATACTCGAAATGAGCCACATCGCGCGGCTCATAGTTGGCCGTGTCGAGATAGCTCACGCCGCATTCCAGGCAGGCGTCCATGATGGTAAGGTCCTGATACGGCAGAGCCAGATTCATCACCAGGTCGGGTTTGTGGCGGCGCAGCAGCGCGCACAGCTCGTCGACTGAGTCGGCGTTGACACGATCGGTGACAATCTCGGGAAGCTTGCGGCCCTCCTTGCGGGCACGTTCGGCGATAGCGGCGGCCACGGCATCGCACTTTTCGCGGCGACGCGAAGCGAGCACGATTTCGTTGAAGACATCAGGGTTCTGGGCGCACTTGTGGGCGGCCACGGTGCCCACGCCCCCAACGCCGATTATGATAACTTTAGCCATTTTCAATGAGTGTTATTGTGTTGGGTTTTGATGTAGGATGCACAAAGTTAACTAATTTTTTCGGGTTTGAGCCAACGGCCTGCATTAATTTTCGCTAAAACTCACCCCGCGGGCCATTTGTCTCCGGCGCCGGGATAATAAAAACGCTTCTGAGCCGTTATCAGTTAGGGGTAAAATCCCCGAATCACATTTCCCGATGAAATTCCCCTGCCTCAGAATATTACTCTTCGCGGTCATTGCCATGCTGACGGGCATACCCGCCCTGCATGCTCTATCTCCCGACTTCTACGCCGCCTCAAGCCGTCTGGCCTCGGGCTATTGGGTCAAGGTGTCGGTGACGCAGAGCGGCATGTACTGCCTCACCGACCAGCAGTTGCGCCAGTGGGGCTTCAGCGACCCCTCGCGCGTGAAAGTCTACGGCTACGGCGCCCGCCGTCTGCCCGAACGCCTCGACAACAGCTACATCGACGACCTGCCGCAGACCGCCTCGGAGTATATTGCCGGGCGCGGCGTGGTGTTTTATGGCGAAGGCCCTCTGTCGGTAACCAACACCACATCGACCGCCCATCGCCCCGTGCAGAACCCCTTCACAGTCAAAGGATACTACTTTCTGACAGCCGACGGCAGCGACGAGCGTCTGGTGCCCGCCGAGTCAACACTCTCCGATCCATCGGCCGGCTCACCTGCACGCTCGGTGCGTTTCATGGTCAGCCATGAGCAGGAACTTGAATCACCCGGCCAGGCCGGCCACCTGCTCGTGGGCGAATCGTTCAAATTCAACAAGAGTCAGACATTTACCCTCGCCACCCCCGGCGCCGACCCCGACAACACAGCCGCCCGCATGGAGGTTTCGTTCATAGCCAACACCTATTCCGTTCCCTCGCAGCTCACCTACACGTTCAACGGCACCGCGCTCCCCTCGTCGGGAGGCGACCGCATATCGGCCAACAGCGACCACTATGCCCACGGCTATGAAGGGGTGTCAAACAAATCCGTCACAGTCAACGGCCCCACGGCCACTGTAGGCATCGACTACGCATGCTCCGGCACCGTAGTCAAAGCCAACCTCAACTATATCGCCATTACCTACAACCGTCTGCTCGACGTGGGCAACGGCGGCCAGATGCTCTTTTACGGAAGCTCGGGCAACAACGGCTACTCTATGGCCGGGGGCGCCGACGGCCTGCGTGTGTGGGATGTCACCTCCCTCACCGACATTTCGGCAATGAAACTCAGCCAGCCCGATGCCGACGGCCGCCGCACCTGGAGCCTCCGCCGCAGCGGCGCGCGCCTCTTCGCGGCATGGACCCCCGCCTCGCAGTTCATGCAGGCCACCAACGAGGGTGTGGTGCGTAACCAGGACCTCCACGCAATGGCCTCGGCCGACATGGTGATTTTCACACTGCCGCAATGGCGCACCCAGGCCAACCGTCTGGCCGACTTTCACCGTACTTTCCCCGGCGACACCCTCTCCGTGGCGGTGCTCACACCTCAGGAAATCTACAACGAATTCTCGTCGGGCGCCCCCGACGCACAGGCATTCCGCAAACTGCTGAAGATGCTCTACGACCGCCGGTACGTGTCGGAGCACCCCCTGCGCTATGCCCTGTTCATGTCGCGTGTCACCTATGACAACCGCCGCCTCACCCCCGAGGTCAAAAGCCTCGACTATCCCATGCTCCCGGCGTGGTTCACCGACCGCGGACTGCACGACAACGACTCATACACCACCGACGACATCTTCTCTTTTCTCCAGGACAACAGCGGCACCAACACGGCATCAGACAAACTCGACATAGCCGTGGGGCGCATCCCGTGCACTTCGGCATCGGAGGCCGAGGCCGCCGTCGACAAAATCGAGCGCTACACCCGCAAGCTCGACGACGGCAACTGGCGCAACAACTTCCTCATCACCGCCGACGACGAGGATGAAGCCGAGCACATGATCCAGGCTGAAAAGCTCTGGGATTTCCTCTCGGTAGCCGACGACGGGCACACCGACCTCTCCAAGAAAATCTACATCGACGAGTTTCCCCGCGTGTCGAACAGCACCGAGGATGGCCGCCGCCTGCTCTTCCGCGCCCTCGACGAGGGCGCCCTGTGGTGGATCTACATAGGCCACGCCAACACCACATCGCTCACGGCCGAGAACTTCGTGAACTACACCGACCTCAACAACCTCTATCTGCGCCGCTTCCCCGTGATGTATGCCGCCACCTGCAACTTCCTGCGATGGGACAGCCCCACGATCTCCGGCGCCGAAATCCTTTTCCGCAACCCCAACGGCGGCGTGGCGGCAGTCATTTCCGCCGTGCGTCCCGTCTACATCCCCAACAACGGCTATCTGAGCGCTGCTTTCGGCCGCTTCTTCCTCGCCCGCGAGACCGACGGAAGGCTCCTCACTTTCGGTGAAATATACCGCCGGGCCAAAAACGACTACCGCATCTACACCAAGACCGATCCCCTCGGACGCCCCGCAGCCGACTCCAACAAGCTCCGCTACGTGCTCATGGGCGACCCCGCGATGCGTCTGGCAATTCCCTCCAACCGCGTGGTCATCGACAAAGTGGCCGGCAAAGAGGTGCCCGTCACCCCCGCCAAGGATGCTCCATGCCTCATGGCCCGCCAGCAGACCACCATGGAGGGGCGCGTACTAAATGCCGCCGGCGACGCCGTGATGACCGACTTCAACGGCACTGTGGTGGCTACCCTCTACGATGCCGCCCAGAGCGTCACCACACTCGGCAACGGTTCGGCAGGTGTTCCGTTCTCCTTCGACAAACCGCAGGGCGACCGCCTCTTCATCGGCAACGCCAAGGTCACCGGAGGCCGTTTCACCCTCCCGGTGGTTATGCCCTCGGAGGTGGCCGATAACTACCGCAGCGCCGCCATCAACCTTTACGCCTATGAGGAGGGTACATCATCCGACCTTGCCCGCAAGGCCGTGGGCGTCAACCGCGACTTCTTTGTCTACGGCATCGACGAAAACGCCCGCCCCGACACGGTGCCCCCGGTCATCGAGTCGTTCTATCTCAACCATCCCTCATTCCGCTCCGGCGACACTGTCAACCCCAACCCCACGGTCATCGCCGAGTTCTCCGACGATCTTTCGATCAACCTCTCGTCGGCCGGCATCGGCCATTCCATCGCCCTCTACCTCGACAATGGCGAAAAAAGCTTTGCCGACGTGGCCGACTACTTCACCCCCTTTGTCGACGGTCGCAACGGCGGCAGCATAGTATATCCTATCGAAAATCTCTCCGACGGCCCCCACTCGCTGCGTCTGCGTGTGTGGGACACCGCTCCCAACTCAGCCGAGCAGACCATCGATTTCTGGGTAACACACAAAATCGCCCCGCAGATCTACCGCGTGTACACCGACTGCAATCCAGCCTCGGAATATGCCAACTTTTATGTCAGTCACGACCGTCCCGACGCCGAAGTCACCGTCACCGTGGAGGTGTTCGACCTGATGGGGCGCCGACTCTGGGGCGCCACCAAGACAGGCCGCAGCGACATGTTTGAATCGCTCCCCATCAAATGGGACCTCACCGACTACGGCGGCCACCGCGTAGGTCGCGGCATATATCTCTACCGCGCCACCATCTCCGACAAAGTGTCGGGAGAACGCTGCACCACCGAATCTCAGAAACTCGCCGTGACGGCACAGTGATTCCCCCGAGAGGGCGGTTGCAGACCGCCCCCCCCCCCCCCGCCTCATTCTCTTCATTCATCATCATCACCGGCGATGCTGACGATAAACGATTTGTTGACACGCATGAACCTGTCGGCCGGGCATCTGTATGTCGAGAAAAACAAGGTCGACGCGGTTGGTTGCAAGAAATTCCGCGCCGACTGTGCCGTCACCGTCACTTCGCCTAGCGTTACAAAACTCTCCGACTACTCCACCGAAATGTAGATATAATCCCCCGTTTCCGCGACCAACCCCCCCCATTTGTCTCCCCCGCATCACAAAGAGGCGTATATACGGAAAAGCACCCGCTGTGCCTCCGAGGCGCAACGGGTGCCTGAATTATGTGTCACTGCATGTGCAGCGGATGATTACTTCTTTAGAAGCTGTTTATTACTTCTGGGGAAGCTGGGGACCGGCGGCAACGAGAGCCTTGCCGGCTGCGTTGTTTTCGTACTTCTTGAAGTTCTTGATGAAGCGGGCAGCCAGGTCTTCAGCCTTGGTGTACCAGGTAGCGGCGTCGGCGTAGGTGTCGCGGGGATCGAGGATCTTGGGATCCACGCCGGGAAGCTCGGTGGGGATGGTGAAGTCGAAGATGGGGAGCTGCTTGGTGGGAGCCTTCAGGATGTCGCCGTTGAGGATGTCGTCGATGATGCCACGGGTGTCGCGGATGGAGATACGCTTGCCTGTGCCGTTCCAGCCGGTGTTCACCAGATAAGCCTTGGCGCCGGAAGCGTCCATGCGCTTAACGAGTTCTTCGGCATATTTGGTGGGGTGGAGTTCCAGGAAGGCCTGGCCGAAGCATGCCGAGAAGGTGGGGGTAGGCTCGGTGATGCCGCGTTCTGTACCGGCGAGTTTGGCGGTGAAGCCGCTCAGGAAGTAGTATTTGGTCTGCTCGGGGGTGAGGATCGACACGGGGGGAAGAACACCGAAGGCGTCGGCCGACAGGAAGATCACGTTCTTGGCGGCGGGGCCGTGCGAGATGGGCTTCACGATGTTCTTGATGTGGTCGATAGGATAGGAAACGCGGGTGTTCTCGGTCACGCTCTTGTCGGCGAAATCGATTTTGCCGTTGTTGTCAACGGTAACGTTCTCGAGGAGAGCGTCACGGGTGATGGCGTTGTAGATGTCGGGTTCGCTGTCCTTGTCGAGGTTGATGACCTTGGCGTAGCAGCCGCCCTCGAAGTTGAACACGCCGTTGTCGTCCCAGCCGTGCTCGTCGTCACCGATAAGGAGACGTTTGGGGTCGGTCGAGAGGGTGGTCTTGCCGGTACCGGAGAGACCGAAGAAGATGGCGGTGTTCTCGCCGTTCATGTCGGTGTTGGCCGAGCAGTGCATCGATGCGATGCCCTTGAGGGGGAGGAAGTAGTTCATCATGGAGAACATACCCTTCTTCATTTCACCACCATACCAGGTGTTGATGATTACCTGTTCGCGCGAGGTGATGTTGAAGACCACAGCGGTCTCGGAGTTGAGGCCAAGTTCCTTGTAGTTGGTGAGTTTTGCCTTGGAGGCGTTGTAGACGATGAAGTCGGGGGTGAAGTCCTTCAGTTCGTCAGCGGTGGGGCGGATGAACATGTTGGTCACGAAGTGAGCCTGCCATGCCACTTCCATGATGAAGCGCACAGCCATGCGGGTGTCTTTGTTGGCGCCGCAGAAGCCGTCGACAACATAGAGTTTCTTGTTGGAAAGCTCTTTGACAGCCAGCTCCTTGCACTCTTTCCAAGCCTCCTGGGTAGCAGGCTTGTTATCGTTCTTGTACTCTTCAGTTGTCCACCACACGGTGTCTTTCGACTTGTCGTCGAGTACGATGAATTTGTCTTTGGGGGAACGGCCGGTGTAAACGCCGGTCATTACGTCGACAGCGCCGAGCTCGGTGACCACACCTTTCTCATAGCCTTCGAGGCTGGGGAGGGTCTCTTCTTTGAAAAGCTCCTCGTAAGTGGGGTTGTAGACCACTTCCTTGGCGTTTTCGATGCCGTACTTCTTGAGGTCGGCTTCAACGCCGGCCAGACGGGCTTTCTTTACTTCTTCTAATGTCATGATCGTAGAAAAAATATGTTGGGTAAATTGAATTGTCTGCTCTATATCGGGTGCAAAGGTACGCAAATTTTTCTTGAAAAGCTACACGTTTAAGGAAATTTTTCTTTAATCGCGTCATCGCCCCGCCCAAAGCATAGCTCCGGTATATGTACAACACCTTCAGGATGATTAAAGATGTTGCACCGGCAGTTAAATTTTGTTAAATCACATCCCCGCAACGGTCGTTTCACGCGAAAAAACCTAATTTTGCAGACGATACTGGATAAATAAAGTGTCACGACACTATCTATAAACTTTAATCGATTAAAATAAAATGGCTTACGTTATCACCGACAAGTGTGTCGCCTGCGGCACCTGTCTCCCCAACTGCCCCGTAGAGGCTATTTCCGAAGGTGAAATCTACCACATCGATCCCGACACCTGCATCGAATGCGGCACCTGCGCAGAAGTTTGCCCCTCTGAAGCAATCATCCCCGGCGAATAATCTCCGGAACCACAAACTTGTTTACGATTAAACAAGTCATACAATAACAAAACGGATGCGCCCCTGCGGCTCATCCGTTTTGTTATTGTATTATTTGGCAACTTTTGCGAGGGAAAATCAGCGGGTTGCCTGATTTGTCATAGCTTTCTTAGGACATGAGCGGACGCATTTGCCACACTCTATACATTTGTCGTGGTCTACAGTCGGGTAGCCGTCGCGCCCTTGGGCGATTGCTCCTACAGGGCACAGTTTTATGAGGGGACACACATGGTCATGCGGGCACAGATTTTTATTCAGAACTATCATATGATATCTTGTTAGGTTTGATTTTTACGACCTTGAGGGGACATGAGGCAACGCATTTGCCACATTTAATGCAATCGGGGTGAAGATAGCCGGCATGGTTGCCGCGGCTTTCATAGGGAGCAATCTGCATGGGGCACGCTCTGGCGCAGTTCTTACACTTTGTAGTGCAGGAGGAAGCTACATTCACGCTTGTGAAAGCCGCCGGGAAAGGAGCTTTGCGGGGTGTGACCCACGATGACAGTGTACCCATAGGACAGAACGAGCACCAGGTGCGCGGAGCGTAAATAAACGACAGAGTGACGCCGACAATGGTGGTGATCAATATGATGTTCCAGAACACACGCCCCATGGCATTCCAGTCGCCCCATGCAAAATACATCTGAACACCAAACATCGTAAAGATGAACAGTACCATAAACAGCCTGAATCCGAAGGTCCTTACAAAAGCCGGTATGGGACGGTGAGGTGAATATTTCGCAAGGAGCCGGTCATACATATTTCCCCGGGGGCATGCGTTGCCGCACCACCACCGTCCGCGGCTGACGGCAAAGGCAACCGGCGCGATCATGCACACAAGAGCCAGCAATCCGATGACAGGAAAGAAGAAACCTATGGCAAGATAAACCAGCAGAATCCAATATAGCGGCAGGCTCTTCGTGGGGTAATATCTGTGAAATCTTTTCTGTGACATTTAACAAGTGACTGTTCAATTTTTTTTATCCGATCTATTTGATTTTCCTGCTGCAAAATTACCTATAGGATAATAGACAGACAACAGAATTTAATTATCTTTGCATAGAATTTATTTATCATGACACTACAGCAGTTAAGATACATTGTAGCAATCGACCGCTACCGCAATTTTGCACGGGCTGCCGCCGAGCTCGACGTCACGCAGCCCACTCTCAGCGCATTACTTGTAAAGCTTGAAGATGAGCTTGGCGTAAGGCTTTTTGAACGGAACAACAAAAGCGTACGCCCAACGGCAATCGGCGAGACCGTCATTCGGCAGGCCGAAGCCGTTCTGAACAGTGCCGCCAGGATTGAAGAGACGGTTGCCGAGCAAAAGGGAGAGGTAAGCGGCCCGCTTTCAATAGGGGTTGGCCCCACAATAGCGCCATATCTTATGCCCCGCTTCATAAAGGGATACACAGGCAGCTATCCCCACGTCAAGCTTACAGTAAACGAAATGAAAGGCGAAGCTATCGTTGAAGCCCTGAGACTCGGCAAGATAGACCTCGGCATTGCCGTCAGCGGGCTGGCCGCTCCGGAGATAGAGGAAAAGCACTTCTACAGCGAACCGTTTCATGTGTATATGGCCAAGGACTGCCTTATTAAAATAAAAGCCTTCAATCCGGCCGACCTGGTGCATGAAAAAATGTGGATAATGAAAGAATCGCAGTGTATGCGGGAGAGCGCATTCAGCTTCTGCAAATCAAGAAGCATCGGACGCCATATCTATGAAGCCGGCAGCATCGACACCCTGATAAGGATTGTCGACATCAACGGAGGTTTCACCATCATACCCGAAATGCATCTCCAGTTTCTCACCCCCGAACAGCGGGAAAACGTTCGACCCATCGAGGGCGACTTCGTCTCAAAACGCAGCGTCTCGATCTACACACGCAAAGATTTCATCCGGCACCGCACATTAGAGACTGTGCTTCAAACCCTCCGATCCTTTATCCCCCGCAAAATGATAGTCATTTGAGTTTTACCAAAAGCTCTCTTTGAACAAGATTATAGGCTGTATCTGCATTGAAATCCAACTCGGGGCGAAGCAGCATTGCGGTATCACCAAGAAACTCGCTGTCGGTCATCTTCTCTTCCATATTGAGCAGAAACTGCTTTTTTGTAGGAGGTTGAGCCACACTGAATCCGATATAGCGGTTGTAGCAACGTATTATCTCATCGGTGTCTATATTCGCCTTGGTCAATGCCACATATAGGTCGAATAAATCTCGACCTTTCCTTCGCTGATACAAGGCTCTTAACTTAGTGCCGAGTAATTCGTTGAGTTTATAAGTCGTGATTTCACACTTCCCGGAGAACCATGAGTTGTCGACCTCAAACGGGACTTTGACCAAACCGAGTTCATTGAAGTGCTCAAAGCAGTTTATTTCAATCTTCAGGCGGACAGGCACAACCGGAGGAATCTCTGATTCCAGCCGAAAGAGCATGGTATTATTATAGCGTTTCTGCTTGGTAACACGGTTGGGCAAGAATTCCAGAACTTCTCCGAGGCGATACATTATAGGTTTAATCGGTCCCGCGGTGATTTGTACGAGATCAATATCCTCGCTGTACCTGGGCTGTGGACTGAGATATAGCTTATGCAGGGCCGTTCCGCCGCGAAAAGCAAGTTGCGAAGCGAGGAAGTCATCACTGAAAATCGCCACAAGAGCACGTGAGATAATCAAGTCCTGCTCCACCATAGCCTTGTCTTGCCATGGAAGGAATTCATTCCATTCCAAAATTGATTCTCTTGGTATCATATATCATCAGGTTCTATTTCGACGTTTACATATACTCGCCATCGCTTGTTGGCAAATTCCTTATCGCGCTTATGACTATTGCTTAGAAAACAATATTGAATCTTGTTTCTATATTTAGTCATTTCACGATAGATAACATCTGCCTGCACCTTATCTTCAAGTATAATATCCACAATATATCCAAGCCGCTGAATGGTGGGGAGCGTTGTGTAAGAAAATAGTTCATTTGAGGCTCCATTGAATTCCGTATTCTCCAGAAGCTCTGAAAGCACTGTCGCAGCTCGTGACAATCCACCGATATGTTGTTCAAACTGAACTAAATCCAAGGCTGTCAATTCTGCGTTGGAATATTTAACCGAAGATGTCTCAGTGTTTTTTTCAAGGAGAAATTTTTCCGGGATAGACTGCCTATAGAACCATAGCAATAAATTATTCCTGTTTTTAGACCGTTGGAATTTGGGAGGAACTGTCATTACCGAGAATTGTTGCGGCCTCTGATGCGCCGCACCCCAGAAGACTGCGGCGCTCAACAATCCGACATAGTAAGGTTTTCCGCAATATGTCATTAACTGATTTACATAATAGGATGGAGGCAGCACTCCATGGAGCGCGTACTGCGATGGTATCACGCAATAAAACCCCTTTGCCGGCAGTGCCAATAATTTTCGACTTACCAGACGACTGAGGGAATTGGCAATAGTCTTATCAGATGACATGGGAAATGCTTCTCTTACTTCAGCGAAAGAGAAGCATGGTTTACCGGTCATATCACGATGACGTACCCAATCAGCAATGGTCATATTCCTAATTTTGATGCAAAGATAATCATTTTATTGGGAACTTTGCAACTTTTTAAGTTCTTTTCTACCACATATCGCGGTCCTTCTTCGACACCCTCCTCTTTTTGATTTAGACGCGCAGCATTGGGAAAGGTTTGGCGGTTAGGGAGATTTTGTTTAACTTTGCGGGCAGATTACGGAGGTGTCTGCCGCGCCGCGAAAGAGACGGCGCAAGGGAACGGGGTGAGAATCCCCGACAGACGCGCTGCTGTGTTGCTCCGACGCAATGCTGTCATCCATATCAGGCGGTAATTCACCGCTGAAATCCGACAGCATTGCCGAGAACCGGCACCAGATATGCCACTGGCCTAAGATGGCCGGGAAGGCGGGTGCAGGAAATGGAGCTGAGTCAGAAGACCTGCATCTCCGCACATATCTTCATCGAAGCTACGCGACAACGCTCAGGAAGACTTCCCCGCCGTCAAAACCATTGCTTTTGCGGAGGTGCAGCCCGCATAGGACTCTCTGCGTGCGCCGCCCTGGTTTCATGAAGTTTAATTGTTGGAATTTTCAACCAATCAATAAAAACTTTATGAAGCTAAAACATCTACTCACACTCGCACTGACGGTGCTGACGGCAACGGTTGTCCGTGCCGACGTCACAGTCACCGTCACCGCTCCCTCCGATGCCGTCTGCTCTGTAACGCAGAAACCCGGCAATAAACATTACGCGCCATTCATCGTCTACTCCGAGGTGTCGCAGGAGACAGCCGACGGCATGACAAAGCACACTTTCACCGTGCCCTCCACGGCCAAGGAACTGGCCTACCGCGTGTCGCGTCCCGGTTCGATGACCATCGCCGACTGGTTCAAACCCGCCCAAACACCCGACATCACCGTCGACGAAGCCACCTTGTCGGCCCACACCGAGCATTATTGCAGCCGCGACGGCAAGATACAATATTATGCCGACATCTACCTCAACATCAACCAGCGCGGGCAGCTCAACCTCAAGAGTGAAGGGGGCTACCACGACATCGTGAACCTACGCACATGGCAGCTCACCGCCTCAATCACCGGCAACAATTTCCTGGAGCCTGACTTCTACTATACAGTCTTAAACACTGATTTCCAGCCCGACAACTCCGTGGTGGAGGTTGACGCCGACGGACATCTCACCCCCAAGGCGCCCGGCACTGCCATAGTGCAGGTGCGCTACAACGCCCTTGGCTTCCATGGAAAAAACTGGAGTGAAATCTGGGCGGAAAACACCGGCACATTCGTTGTGACCGTCGACGCCGACACCGACGCCATGCCCGCCGACAACATCCACCTTGCCTATAAACCCACCAACCCGATGGATGCCGAACACGACATCCTCTATTACCTCTCTGACCAGCCCGGCTACAGCCTCACATTCACCCCTCAGGCCGGTTGCACCGTCACCGTGGCCAACCCCGTGGTCGACACCGCAGGCAATACCGTCAGCTATCCCGACGCTTTCTCAGCGAAGAATGTCACCGCCAACGCCGACGGCTCCGTGACCGTGCTGCTCACCTTCGGGCGCAATATCATCCGCACAGCCGACAACGCTGGCAACGCCTCCTATCAGGTGCTCAGCGCCAAACCCATGACCAGCGAAATCTGCTACCCCCGTGATGATAAGTTTATCCTCCCCGGTGATCACGTGAAGCTTCAGTTCTCAGGTCTCTACCACGTGGCCGGGAAACTGGCCGGCATCTACAACAACAACTGTCACGTGGTCTACAACGACGAGATTATGGACGAATCCTAAAGTATCGGTCGACGGCACCTGCCAGCTCGAATGGGACATCAAGCCGGGCGACAACCAGGCAGCACCCGCACAATTCACCTCCAGCGACGAGAGCATCGCAACTGTCGATGCCGACGGCAAGGTGACCGGTGTTTCGGAAGGCAAGGCCACCATCACAGCCACAAGCTATAAACTTTACAAGAGCCCCATCACCGCCAATGTGGAAGTGACCGTGTTCAAACCCGCCGGAGTGGAGGATGTGGCAGTCGAAACCACCGACACCTGGAGCATGACACCCAACCCCGCCGACTCCTACATCAACGTCGCCACCGACGCCGCCGGCCAGCTGCAGATCTTCGCCATCGCAGGCCAGTGCGTTCTCTCCACCGGCGTCAACGCAGGTGACAACACCGTCGATGTCAGCGGCCTCGCCAACGGCTACTACATCGTAAGCCTCAACGGCCAGTCGAAACGCCTCATCATCCGCTGATTTTCTTAGCCGCCGGGCGGCATCTGCCTCCGGTTTACATTAATGCAGGAGCGCCCCGCGACAGAGTCGCGGGGCGCTTTTTATCATTACCCTAAAAGAAGGACATCAATGTTTGACAAACTTTTTGCCTGCGCGGATATAGATATTCCCGGGGATAGGATCGGTCACGGGGATGCCCTGGAGATTGTAGATGGTGGAATCGGCCTCAGCCTCGCTGCCGCTGTCGGCCACAACACCCTCTACGCCGCCGAAATGCCCGTCGGGCGGGAGAGCAAGTATGTGGACGGGGTTGATATAGGCTTTGTGCACACCGGCCAGACGTCCCTCAGGCGTCCACTGATAGAAACGCCCCGCCGACATGCTGTCGGCGGCGTCAGTACCGTAAAAATATCCGGTGTAGGGGTTGACATAGAAACTGTAGGGGTTCTGCATCCCCTGCACGTCGCCGGCGATGGTACCGGGCAGATGGCTCGACAGCCCGCTGCGGCCTCCGGTGCGCATCACCTCGGCGGGGTCGATGGTGTGGGTGTAGAAATGCGACTCGCCGGAGATGGCGGAGTAAGCGGCTCCCACGGCCATGAACTTGCCGTCGGTAGTGGCGGTGTTGTAGATCGAGGGGGGAGCCAGCACCACGCGGCACTGTGCGTCGGGCTTGCCGTCGAGAGCCGCGCGGCAGTCGAAAATCACCGTGCAGGGATCGACTTCGTAATAATCGCCCGACGAGTTGATGCAGAGATACTGCCCCGCGCGGCTCATCACTCCGTAGAGATTGATGGCGCCGGCATCGACAGTGCGCGTCACCTTCATCTTCGAGGCATCGATGATGCTCACGGTGCGCTCGTAGTCATGATCCTCCTGAAAGGCGTAGCCGCCCGAATTCGCCACAAAAAGATGGCCGTCGTAGAGCGCGATACCTTCCGGCTCGTAGCCCACCTCCACAGCATTGGTCACGCGGTAGGTATCAAGGTCGATTTTCGCCACAAAACCGCGGACATAGCTGCGCGTGGCGCCGTTGACCACAACGTCGTGGGCATAGGAGGTGACATAGAGATGCCGTCCGTCCGACACCATATAGCGGTTGTTGGGCACATCCTCGGTGGCGGTGATCGCTTTCCCCTTGATGTCGGTGAACTGGACGATATTGCCCCAGTTCACGGCAATTGCCAGCCGGTTGTCGTCAATCTGGATGATGTTGTTGGGGGTATCGCCGAGCTTCCAGCCGTTGGCGTCGCGGAAATACTGGTTGCTCACAATGCTGCCGTTTTCGAAATAAGAGAGGCGGCCGTTGTCGGTCTGCCACTGCCCCTCGTTGAGAAACAATATCTTCTCCTGAGCGACAGCCGGCAGCAGCGTGGCCGAACATAGCACACAAATAAAAATTTTTCACAGTAGACTCATTATTAAATGTTTAAAAATTGCAAGAATAGAATGTGTGTTGAAAGTTCACACCTCGGGCAGAGGCGTGGTATGAAGTCCGTGGCGCAGCCAGCGACCACGCAGCAGGCGTATAAGAAATATGATTCCGCGGAATGTAAGCTCCACAGCCATGGCCAGCCACACTCCAGGCAGCCCCATGCGTGTGGCGAGGAAAGCCGCCACCGGGATGCGCACCACCCAGATACTCAGAAAGTTCATGCTTGCGGGCACAATAGTGTCGCCCACACCCACCATGGCGCCGTAGGCCACTATGGAGGCGGCATACATCGGCTCGGCCCAGGCCTCGATGCGGAGCACCTGCGTGCCCAGTTCCTTTATTGCCTCGACAGGGGTGAGCATCTCCATCACATAGGGCGCGCACAGCCACAGGATCACGCCCATCAGCGTCATCACCGCCACGCCCATCCCCACGGTCACATGCGCCAGACGCCGCGCAAGCGGCAGACGCCGGGCGCCGTAGCTCTGCCCTACCAGCGTAGTGGCGGCGTCGCCGATTCCGTAGCCCGGCATATAGCAGAGGCTCTCGGCCGTGACGGCAAACGCGTTGGCCGCAATGGCCACCACCCCGAGCGGCGCCACAATCAGCGTGACGGTTATCTGCGCGCTACAGATAATGGCATGTTCCACAGCCACAGGCACCGACACCTTCACCGCATTGCGCAGCACCGTGCCCCGCAGCATGAAGCTCCCCCGCTCGCCTGTGCCGAAGATGCGCATGTCATCTTGTCGGAAACAGAGATACCACATCACCAGCGACGAGCAGATCACCTCGGCCAGCACAGTGCCCAGCGCAGCCCCGAGCACACCCAATCCGAGACCGGGGAGCGTGATTTCAGCGCCGAAAACCACAGTCGCGCGGGTGGGGAATATGAAGAAAAAGTTGAAGACCACATCGAGGGCGCACATGAGCACATTGAGTCCGCCGGGCACCTTCATATTGCCCGACGCGCGAAGCACTCCGCACCCTAAATAGTTAAGTATCAGCACCGGCAGAGCCAGCACGAACACAAGGAAATAGAGCGACGCATTGCGGCACACCTCGGGACCGCCTCCGAGCCACGCCGGGAGCGACGGCGCCAGGGCTGCACCCACGGCGGCCACGGCACTTCCGAAAATCACGCTTGCGAGCAGAGCCTGCCTGAGCACCTTGCGGGCACCCTCGAAATCGCGGGCGCCAACGCGGTGGGCCACCTGCACCGAGAATCCCACCGTGGCGGCCGAGCAGATGCCCCAGAAAAGCCACAGCGAAGAGGCCATAAGCCCCACCGAGGCCGAATCGTCGGCACCAAGGCGCCCCACCATGGCCGTGTCGATATATTGCATGACGATACTCGACAGCTGAGCCATCATGGCCGGCCACGACAGCTTCGCCGCCAGCCAAAGACACTGGCGGCGCGTGAGGTCGCGGCCCGACTGTATTTCAGCTATCCCCGCCACCGCTCACACTTCAGAATTTCTGCAGAAACTCGACCATGCGCACCATGGCGAGCGACAGCAGCGCCTGCGGAGAGGCTATGTTAACTCGGATAAACCCTTCGGCGCCATACATGGTGCCGGGATTCACCCACACTCCCGTCTCATCCTTCATGCGGCGGCACAGCTCGTCGACAGGCACACCAAGGGCGCTGACATCGATCCACACAAGATAGGTGGCCTCGAGCAGAGCCACGCGGCATTTCGGCAGCTGCATGGCCACCGCCTGGCTCACAACCTCATAGTTGGCATAGAGATAGTCGAGCAGCTGCGACAGCCACTCGGCGCCTTTGTCGGAGTAAGCCGCCTCGAGAGCGACCGGGCCGAACGGATTCACGTCGCACACCTCGTTGATGTTGACAGCCCGGTCGATTGCCTCGCGCTCCTTCCTCACGGGCGCCACTATGTTGGCGATCTGCAGCCCGGCGGTATTGAACGCCTTCGACGGGGACACGCACACCACGGCACGCGGGTCGACCGTGCCATAAGGCACATACTCGGCGTGGTTGAACACCAGCTCGCAATGGATCTCGTCGCTCACCACCTTCACGTGGTGACGGCGGCATATGTCGGCCACGCGCTGCAGCTCTTCGCGAGTCCAAGCGCGTCCCGCGGGGTTGTGCGGGTTGCAAAGCAGCAGCATGCGGTTGGCGGGATCGGCGCAGAGCGCCTCCAGCGAGTCAAAATCAATCTTATAGGTGAAATAGCGGTCGTCGAGCGCCTCCTGGATCAGGGGCGACTCCACCACCCGGCAGCCGTTGTTTCGGATCGACGAGAAGAAACAGTTGTAGACCGGCGTCATCACTATCACGCCGTCGCCCGCCGAGGTAAAAGCCTTGATAATGGCCGACAACGCGGGCACCACCCCGGGCGTGTAGATCACCTGCGAGGGACGGATGTCCCAGCCGTGGCGCCCGGCAAACCACTGTCGGAGAGCGCGGTAATAGCCCGCGCCCACATGCGTGTAGCCGAACACGCCATGATCCACCCGGCGGCGCAGCGCGTCGGTGATGCAGGGAGCCGCGCGGAAATCCATGTCGGCCACCCAGAGAGGGATGAGGTCGCGGCCATGCTCCGAGTCCCATTTGTAAGAACCCGAGCGGCGCCGGTCTATGATTTCATCAAAATTATATTTTATATTCATTGCCGGGAAGCTTTATATTTGCCGGGAAGCATTATCAGCCCGGTGGTTTCAGATATCGGTGGTTTCAGATATCGGTGGTTTCAGATGTCGGTGGTGATGGCGCAGTCGGCTGGAGCGAGGATATTCCTGTCGAGAATGACCTCGCCGATCGAGAGCGCGTGGAGCCGGCCGGTACGCGGATTCTTCACGCTCACGATATTGGATGTGACGCGGCAGTCGGCGAGTTCCGAATCCTCGAACGCCAGATCGCACTCGTCGCCCATGGTGCAATCCTCCAGACGCAGGTTGTGGCAGTAGCAGAGGGGCTGGGTGCCGTTGATGCGGCAGCGCACCAGCCGCAGATTGTGCGAGTGCCAGCCGAGAAACTCGCCGGTGATCTCCGAGTCGTAAACCGTGACATTCTCGGTCTCCCAGAAAGCGTCGCGCGAGTCGATCACGGCATTGCGGATCACCACATTGCGGCAATATTGAAACGAGTAGTTGCCCTGCTGGCGGTAACCGTCGATGTCGATGTCGACGCAGTGGAAGAAAATATAGTCGGCCTTGGCCACCTCCACGTCGCGCAGCTTTATGCCTGTGCAACTCCAGAGCGTTTCCTGGGCGTCGGGAATCCGCACCCCTTCGAGCGAAAGATTGTGCATTTCGCGAAACATCTTGGGGGCGTCGACACGGCAGTTTACCATCTCGAGATTGCGCGAATACCAGAGCGCTGCACGGGCACCGGGGGTGAAATCGCAGTCGGTGCAGCGGAAATTCTCCACATGCCAGAAAGGATATTTCCCCTCGAACAGACACCGCTCGGCCACGATGTCGGAGCAGCATTTCAGCGCCGACTCCCCGGGGTGGAAAGTGACGTCGCGCAGCCGCAGCGCATGGGTGTTGAAGAGCGCGCGTTCGCCGCCGAACTCCTCGTGCTCCACAGTTTTCAGGTTTTCGGGAAACTTCACCTCGGTGGTGACATCCCTCGGTTCAATATCATTCATTGCTATATTTTTTATACTACATATATAATATACAACCTGAGGACTGCAAAGTTAGCAAAAAAAGTTGTAACTTTGCCCGAAGATCAGTCACATCATCTTTCTCCGCCTGCAATGAACAGCACCGACTCACGCGGCAAAGGCGCTCCCGCCGGCCGCAAACCGCACAACATCTACCAGCGCGCCGGCTCGGACGGCGCATGGCTCGGCGCGTGGCTGTCGGCGATGTTCTTCCTGTTGGTCCTCTGGGTGGGCAATCCGTCGTTGCAGCTGCTGCCGTCGGCCATCATGGCCATGATGCTGGCAGTGCCCTGCATGGTGTTTGTGTGGCTTCGGCGCACCTACACCGACTGCTACGGCATGGCCACATTCTCGGCGCTGTGGATGCAGGGCATCCTCACCTTCGGCGCCGGGTCGCTGATAGCCACCACGGCGGCATACATCTATGTGCGCTGGATTCAGCCCGATTTCAACCTCGAACTGGTGCGCATGCTCGCCTCCGGGCTTGCCGACCACCCCTCGGCCGAGGTGCAGCAGATGGGCATCGACTGCCGCACCATTCTCGACCGCAAGCTGCGGCCCGCCCCCGCGGTGTTCGCCCTCTTCGGGCTGTGGACCGGAATGTTCACCGGCTCGATACTGTCGATGCTGCTGGCCGTGGCCGCCAGGCTGGCGCGGGTGCCCCTCTCCGACAAGCCCGACGACCCCGCACGCTGACTTTTCTTTCGCCACAACACTAAAACAACCGCCAAGTAAGAGCTTGTTTAACAACAGTCTGAGCATTTACTTATGAGCAATCAAGATAATTATCCTGTCGACATATCAGTGGTGGTGCCCCTCTACAACGAGGAAGAATCGCTGCCCGAACTGCAGGCCTGGATTCACCGCGTGATGACCCGGAACCACTTCTCCTACGAGGTGATTTACGTCAACGACGGCTCCACCGATTCCTCGCAGCAGGTGATCGACCGCCTTGCCGAGGAGTATCCCGCCGAAGTGCACAGTGTGTGCTTCCGCCGCAACTACGGCAAGTCGCCGGCGCTAAACACCGGCTTCCGTCGCGCCCGCGGGCGCGTGGTCATCACCATGGACGCCGATCTCCAGGACTCGCCCGACGAGATTCCCGAGCTTTACCGCATGATCACCGCCGACCATTACGACCTGGTGAGCGGATGGAAGCAGAAACGCTACGACCCCCTGTCGAAAACCATCCCCACCAAGCTCTTCAACGCCACGGCGCGCAGCGTCAGCGGCATTCACAACCTCCACGACTTCAACTGCGGCCTAAAGGCCTACCGCAACGAGGTGGTGAAGCATATCGAGGTCTACGGCGACATGCACCGCTATATCCCCTATCTGGCCAAAAACGCCGGCTTCACCCGCATCGGCGAGAAAGTGGTGCATCACCAGGCCCGCAAATACGGCAAGACCAAATTCGGCCTCGACCGCTTTGTCAACGGCTATCTCGACCTCGCCACACTCTGGTTCACCAACAAGTTCGGCGTAAAACCCATGCACTTCTTCGGCCTGCTCGGCTCGCTGATGTTCTTCATCGGTCTGGTGGCATGCATCGTGGTGGGCGCCCACAAACTCTGGGCCATGCACTCGGGCCACGACTACATTCTGGTCACCGACTCGCCCTACTTCTATCTGGCGCTCACCTCCATGATCCTCGGCACTCAGCTCTTCCTGGCCGGTTTTGTCGGCGAACTGGTGGTGCGCAACTCGCCCCGCCGCAACGATTACGAAATCGAGAAGGAATATTGACGTGACCACGACTCACAAACATAGTTTTCCGCATCTCCTCCCCGCTCTTGCCGCCGCGGCACTGCTGCTGCCGCTGCTCGGGGCGTGCAACACCTCGGGGTGCACCGACAACCACAGCGCCCTGCCCCTGATGGCGTTCTACAACTGCAACAACGGCGAGCGCATCATGCTCGACTCCATCGACCTCGGCGGCGTCGGCGCCCCGGCTGACTCGCTGCTGGTCATCTCGGGCCAGCGGTGCGACCGCGTCTACCTCCCCTTCCGGCAGGATGCCGCCGTCACCCGCTTCTTCATCCACTACGACTACAAGGAGCAGGGGCTCGACGACCCCGCTTTCAACGACACCCTCACCTTCACCTACACCGCCGAACCATATTTCGCCTCCAGCGAATGCGGCGCCATGTATCAGTACCGCATCGTCAGCGCCTCCACCACCCACAACCTCATCGAGTCGATCGCAATCACCGACTCGCTGATCACCAACGTGGAGCGTGAACGCATACAGATCTTCTTCCGCGTCGCCACGCCCGACGAGGAGACTCCCGGGGAGGGGAACGGGCAATGATGCGCCGGCTCCGGGCAGTGGCGCTCGTTGTGGCCCTTGCGGCATGCGTCTGCGCGCATGTCAGCGGCCAACGCCGCGTCACACCCGTCACACAAGGCTCCAAAAACATCATCGGCAAGAACGAAAACAAACAGCCGGGCGACTCTATCGACTACTCCAACGTGGTGAGCATGACCGACGAGGCCGGCAACACCATCCTTGTCGACACCATCAGCGGCATCGAGGTGCCCGACACGGCGCAGACCACCACAGGGCGCGTGCCCAAGATGATCAACCCGCTGCTGTTCAGCGCCTCCGTCGGCGTCGACATCTGGGATCCCCTCATGCGCGCATTCGGCCAGAAATATGGTCTCATAGGCTTCTCGGCCGAGCTCAACCTCCACAACCGCTACATCCCCGTGGTGGAATTCGGCCTCGGCAACGCCTCCTCCACCCCCTCCGACCAGAATTTCACCTACCACGTGGGCGTCACACCCTGGTTCCGCATCGGCGCCAACTATAATTTCCTCTACAACAGCAATCCCGACTATCAGTTCGTGGCCGGTCTGCGGCTGGGATGGTCACACTTCAACTACCAGATGCGCGACGTCACCATCAACGACCCATACTGGGGCGAGAGCCAGACGGTCAACTTTCCCCGGCAGACCTCCAACGTCACCTATCTGCATGTGGTCTTCGGACTGAAAGTGAAAATCCTCGGGCCGGTGTCGATGGGGTGGCAGGTGCGCCTGCGCACCATCCTCCACGAAACCGCGCAACCCGCCGGCGAGCCATGGTATATCCCCGGCTACGGCGCCCGCAACGGCATCTTCGCCGGCTCATTCTCGATATTCTACACCCTCCCCCTCTCGCGCAAGGCGCCCGAACTCCCCCCGGGTCTCACCGACGACGACCTCGCCCCCGGCGTCCCCCCTGACACCCCCACGGAAGAGCCTACCGACAGCTCCACGCCTGAAGGCATTACCCCCGAAGGCGCTCCCGTCGAGCAGCCGCTCGAACCCGACACCCCCTCTCCATCCCCCGACGAAAACCCAAACAATCAGCCCGAAATATGAAAATTGCTCTCTGCAGCGACCACGCTGGCTACGAACTCAAGTCGATCATCGAGGGATACCTCGAATCGCAAGATATAGAATATGAGGATTTCGGCACCTTCTCGGCCGATTCGTGCGACTATCCCGACTTCGCCCACCCCGCGGCCGAAGCCATCGAGGATGGGCGCTGCTACCCCGGAATCGCCATCTGCGGCACCGGCAACGGCATCGGCATGACCCTCAACAAACACCAGGGCATCCGTGCCGCCCTCTGCTGGAACGCCGACCTGGCACGTCTGGCACGCCAGCACAACGACGCCAACTGTCTGGTGCTCCCCGGCCGCTTCATCGACCCCGCCACCGCCATCAACCTCGTCGACATCTTCCTCAACACCAAATTCGAGGGAGGCCGCCACGAGCGCCGCGTTGCCAAAATCCCCCTCCCGAAAAAATAACAGAGAGAGGGGGTATCAGAATTCAATTTATTGTCTATAATGTAGGGGTGCATCCTGATGCAGCCGCTGATTGGCAATGCCTCCCAGCGGATGCACCGGGGTGCATCCCAACAAAACTTCCTCTACCTATATCAGGATATGTCTGACAAATTATACAACATATACTGTGATGAGAGTTGCCATCTGCAAAATGGCAGATGCAACGATTTTGTAATGGTTATTGGGGGGATAACTTGTCCGGATATCCTCAAAAAACAAATCTCAGATCAGATCAGAGCTATTAAGTTCCAGTACGGCGTTTATCGAGATACCGAAATTAAATGGAATAAAGTATCTCCTGCCAAATTGGAATATTATAAGGCACTTGTTAATTTTTTCTTCGATTGCAACTATCTGACGTTCCGCGCTATTATCGTAGATAAGAGAGAACTTGATTTACAACATTTTCATCTAACTCATGATGAATTTTATTATCGTGCATATTTTTTAATGCTAAGCCGCATTTTTGCTCCCGGTAACGAATATGCTATTTATATTGACATAAAAGATACCCGAAGTCAAGCGAAAGTTAAAAAACTACACGATGTGCTGTGCAATAGCCGTTATGATTTCAACAGACGGATGATATACCGCGTTCAGCAAATACGCTCCCATGAGGTTGAGATTATGGGCCTGACAGATTTATTGATTGGGGCGCTTTCATACCTCCATAGAGGGGTATGTACAAGTAGTGCAAAAACAACGCTCATCAATTTAATTCGGGAAAGAAGTGGTTATACGTTGACTTCCAACACATGGCCTCTCGAACCCAAATTTAATATTTTAGTTTGGCATGGACATAACTAACGAGAACAACCAGTATCTTGAATTGCCGTAATTAATCGAACTCTCGCAATTCGGTGGGGATTTTGCCCGGTATCTCGAAGCTGTCTATGAAATATTCACTAAGGAATTCATCCGAAGCCGCCCCAAATTCCGCGGAAATAGATTGGCCTTAAAAAAATATATTACTGTCCGCTAAACTTTTTTAGATTCTAAAAAAGTTTAGCGGACAGTAATAAAAAAATTAACGTTAGATAAAGAATTTTTCGTAATTTTACACATGCAGAACTCGTTTGAGCCACCCCGGTGGTAAAACCGCAAGATCTGTAACGACATAAAAAAAGCGTTTACTCGACGCCCTTTCTTGGCTTTCTGAAACTTCGCAACTTTCACATTATCGTCAAGAATGAGTCAACGATAGATGCCATGTGGATATGTATATTCCGGCAATCCCCCACGCGCGAACGTGAGGAATTGCCGCGTGTTCATATTCTGCGTGAGGCTTCTGCAAGTTTGCTCGCTCTACTACGATGGGCAATGCGAAGGCCTCAGAAAGCGGGATGGGCAACAAGTACGGCTCTCACGCTTTTTTTTACTTTGAACTAATGCCATCGAGAGAGCAGAGGGCATTCTGTTTGTATGAGTGAGTCTTATAGATCGCTTTGGAACACACACATAAAACGATATGCCATAGGCCAGCGGTCTGATCTGGATATGTCGATTGCCGTTGCAGACCTCATTAAGAAGTTGCGCCACGATTTCATTCAGCTTACACACAGGAAAAGGCGCGTGCCATGACTCCGTTGTCGTTTGTTAACAAGTCAAAACTTAACTTTTAGGTGAATTTATTTGTTGTACTGGAAAAGAGTCATTAACTTTGCGTAGTTAATCAATAAGTTAAGTATGACACAGAAATATTCCATCGAGCTGATTGAGGTGAAACCTAAATTTTACCCGCGATGAAAAGAAGTAGCATCATAGAGGCTCGCCGGGCTAAAGTTTCGCCCGAAGTCCGTAGGCGCGTTGACCTGTCTTTCCTCATAGTGGACAGGATTCACAGCATATTGGAGGAAAAGGGGCTTAAACAGAAGGACCTTGCCAATATGCTCGGCAAGAACGAGTCCGAAATCAGTAAATGGATGCGGGGAACCCACAATTTTACTATCGACACAATTTCGTCAATAGAGAATGTGCTGGGGATTCCAATCCTGCAGGTAGTTGGAGTTTGAGGTGATGTTATTTGCGGATTTTGCCGGTGGGACGCGGGGGGCGCGGAGGGCGCGCTGAGAGCACTGGCAGGTGCCAGTTCCAGCGCAGGGCGCATGTGCGTAGCACTATGATGGCCAGGGCGCACAGCAGCTGGCACACGGTGCCTGATGTCCCCGCTTCGAAGCATCCCCAGTAGACCAGGCCGCCGGCAATGCATGCCGTGGCGTAGATGTCCTTGCGGAAAAAGAGGGGTTCGTCATTTATGAGGATGTCGCGGATCACCCCGCCGAATGCGCCTGTGATCATTCCCATCACTATCCCCACCCACATGGCGTAGCCCACCGCCAGAGTTTTCTCGATTCCGATGACCACAAACAGGGCCAGGCCGAGGGTGTCGAACACAAACAGCATGCGGTTGCTGCTCACAAGGATGCGGCGGAAAAGGATCACAACGGCCAGCGAAAAGGCCGTGACCCCGAGATAGAGAGGCGTCTGCATCCAGAACACCGGAATGTCGAGCAGCAGATCGCGGAGGGTGCCGCCACCGATGGCCGTGACCAGACCCACGGTGTAGGCGCCGAACCAGTCGAAGCGCCGGTAGGCCGCCAGGCGTATGCCCGAAATGGCAAACGCTATGGTGCCTATCACCTCAATTGCCGTCAGAAACGTGCTTTCCACTTCAAAGAGCTTGTTTAATAATAATTGCTACCGACGGGGCGGTCACTGTTCGGGCAGATTTCTGCTCGCGGGTTTTGCGAGGTCGCGGATGCCGCGCGAATAGTAGCGGCACCACTCGCGGATGCCGCAGTTGAGACAGTCGGGCCGGCGCGCCTTGCACACATACCGCCCGTGGAGTATCAGCCAATGATGCGCGCGGGGGATGTCGGCTTCGGGGATGTGGCGCATGAGAGCCTTCTCGGTCTGCAACGGGTTACGCGAGTTGGTGGTCAGCCCTATCCGCTCCGACACGCGGAACACATGGGTGTCGACGGCCATGGCGGCGCGGTTCCACACCACTGCCAGCATCACATTGGCCGTCTTGCGTCCCACGCCGGGGATGGTGAGCAGATCGTCGAGATTGTCGGGCACCTCGCCGCCGAAGCGTTCGCACAGACAGCGGGCAGCGCCCAGCAGCAGCCGGGTCTTGTTGTTGGGATATGATACAGATTTAATATACTCATAGACCGTGGCCTCGTCGCTCCGGGCCAGCGAGGCGGCATCGGGAAAAGCCTCGAACAGCGCCGGCGCTACCATGTTGACGCGCCGGTCGGTGCACTGCGCCGAGAGTATCACCGCCAACAGCAGATGAAACGGAGTGTCGTAGTGCAGCTCAGTGCGCGGCTCGGGCATGGCGCCGGCAAACCACTCCATCACCCGGCGGTAGCGTTCCTTTACAAGCATCGGTCTATGACGTTGGAGACAAGTATCTGAATAGTGACACAAACGGCGCTACTGGTCAGCGGGCGTGGGCAAACTCCTCGAGGAAGCGCACATCGTTCTCCGAGAAGAGGCGCAGGTCGCTGACGCGGTATTTCAGATTGGCGATGCGCTCCACACCCATGCCGAGGGCGAAACCGTTGTATACCTTCGAGTCGATGCCGCAGGCGTCGAGCACATTGGGGTCGACCATGCCGCAGCCGAGGATTTCCACCCAGCCGGTGTGCTTGCAGAACGCACACCCCTTGCCGCCGCAGATTTTGCACGAGATGTCCATCTCGGCCGAGGGTTCGGTGAAGGGGAAATAGCTGGGGCGCAGACGAATTTCGGTATCGGCGCCAAACATCTCGCGGGCGAAATAGAGCAGCGTCTGCTTCAGGTCGGCAAACGACACGCCCTTGTCGACATAAAGGCCCTCCACTTGGTGGAAGAAGCAGTGGGCGCGCGCCGAGATTGCCTCGTTGCGGTATACGCGGCCGGGGCACACTATGCGGATGGGGGGCTGAGTGTGCTCCATGGTGCGCGACTGCACCGACGAGGTGTGGGTGCGCAGCAGCACGTCGGGGTTGCGCTGGATGAAGAATGTGTCCTGCATGTCGCGCGCGGGGTGGTCGGCGGCGAAGTTGAGTGACGAGAACACGTGCCAGTCATCCTCGATTTCGGGACCTTCGGCCACGGTGAAGCCCAGACGGCGGAAAATCTCGACGATTTCGTCGCGCACAAGCGTCAGCGGGTGGCGCGTGCCCAGAGCCGCGGGCGATGCGGGACGGCTCAAGTCAAGACCTTCGTCGAGCGTGTCGACGCTCTCGGTGGCGCTTTTCAGAGCCGCAATTTTCTCCGTGGCAAGGGTTTTGAGCTGATTGATTTCAATGCCCACCTGCTTTTTCTGATCGGCGGGGACGTTGCGGAAATCGGCCATGAGGGCGTTCACCTCACCTTTTTTGGAGAGATATTTGATGCGCAGAGCCTCCACCTCCTGAGGTGAGGCCGCCTGCAGGGCTTCGATTTCGGCCTTGAGCTGCCGTATTTTCTCTAACATTCTGATTGGTAAACGTTAAACGTTATCTTAACTTTCGGAGTCGATGGCGCGGGCGATGTCGTCGAAGATGCGCTCCACGCTGCCCGAACCATTGATGGCGCGGTACTTGCCCGATTTCAAGTAGTAGTCGCGGAGCGGACGTGTCGACTCATGGTAAACCTTCAGACGGTTCTTGATGGTCTCGGGGTTGTCGTCGGCGCGGCCTGTCTGTTTGCCGCGCTGAATCATGCGCTCCATCAGTTCATCCTCGGGCACCTCGAGACCAACCACATGGTGCACGCTCTGACCGTGGCGGGCCAGGAAAGCATCAAGAGCCTCGGCCTGCGGGATGGTGCGGGGAAAACCGTCGAAAATCACACCCGATTTGGCCTTGGGTTCGTTGAGGATAATATCCTCAAGGATGTCGATCATCAGCTCGTCGGGGATGAGCTGACCCTTGTCGATATATGTTTTGGCCACCTTGCCGATCTCGGTCTCGCGGGCGATATGGTCGCGGAGCACCTCGCCGGTCGATATATGGTGGAGTTTGTATTTCCTGATAAGGTTTTCGCTTTGGGTGCCTTTGCCGCTGCCGGGGGCACCGAAGATTACAACATTCATTTCTACCTAAAATTTTACCTGAAAACTAAGAGCTTGTTTAATAATAAATGTTACCGATAGGGCGGGTCAGGCTTCTGCCTGATCCTTCAGCACATAAATATCCTGAAGGTTGCGGGCCAGACCGTCGAGGTCGAGTCCGTAGCCGATGATGAATTTCGGAGGGATGGCGAAGCCCACATAGTCGGGGGTGACGGCGCACTTGAGCGACTCGGGCTTATAGAGCAGGGTGGCGACTTTGAGTTCGGCCGGATGCCTTTCGCGCAATGTCTCGAGCAGATGACTGATGGTGAAGCCGGTGTCGACAATATCCTCCACCACGATCACGGTGCGGCCCTCGATGTCGTCGTGCAGCCCCATCAGCTGCTTCATGCTGCCGGTGCTCGAGGTGCCCTCGTAGCTTTTCAGCCGCACGAATGCGATTTCGGCATCGGTCTCGGTGTTCATAAACAGTTCGGATGCGAAGGGGAAGGCGCCGTTGAGCACTACAAGAAACAAGGGGCGTTTGCCCTGATGCTCCTCGGAGATGGTTTTTGCAAGCTCGCGGATGCGCGCCGTGATAGTTTCATGGGATATATAGGGCACGAAAGTGAGCCCGTTGTAGATGACTTCTTTCATCAGCTCGAAATAATTGTGCAAAATTAGCAAAAAATTCAGCACTTGACAAAACAGATGCTGCATTTTTTCGCAGATAATTTGTAATTTTGCAGCCAGATGAAACTCTTTACCAACGAACAGATAAGGGCCATCGAGCGCCAGACTGTCGAATCCGAGGGTATTTCCCCCGGAGAGGTCATCGAGCGCGTCGCCGAAGGCGTGGCCGACGAGATATGCCGCCGCTGGCACGCATCGAAGCCCACAATCGTTTTCGCCGGTTACGGCAACAACGGCGCCGACGCCCTGGCCACCGCCCGCCGCCTCTGCGAGCATGGCTTCAACCCTGAAATCTACCTATTTAATATAGGCGGCGACAAGCTCTCGATGGAGTGCCTCGCCGCCCGCGACAGGCTGCTTGCCGAGGTGCCCGGCGTGAACTTCCATGAGGTCACCTCGCGGTTCTATCCCCCCGACATCACCACGAAGCATCTGGTGGTCGACGGCCTTTTCGGCGTCGGCCTCTGCGACGAGCTGCAGGGAGGCTTCCTCTCGCTGGTGCAGCACATCAACGAGGAGCACCCCACCGTTGTGTCGATCGACCTCCCCTCGGGCATGTTCGGCGACTGGAACCCCCGCATCATCAACCGCAACTGCATCCACGCCACCCTCACGCTGGCCATCCAGTTCCCCCGTCTGGCATTCTTCATCCCCGGCAACGCCGAGCTGGTGGGAGAATGGAAGGTGCTCGAGGTGGGGCTTTCGCAAGAAGCCATGAACCGCGAACCGGCCGAATTCTGCATCGTGGAGAAGCGCGACATACAGCGTCGCCTGCGCCACCGCAAGGAGTTCTGCTCTAAAAACGATTTCGGCACCGGCATGCTCTATGCCGGCAGCTACGGCATGGTCGGTGCCGCCGTCCTCGCCGCCAAAGGCGCCCTGCGCGGCGGCATCGGCAAACTCACCGTGTGCTCGCCCCGCACCGCATTCCCCATCCTCCAGACCGCCGTGCCCGAAGCCCTCTACCGCGCAAACCGCGGCGAGCAGTTCATCACCGAGATGCACCCCGAGCGCGATTTCTCGGCCATCGCCGTCGGCCCGGGCATGGGCACCAACGAACTCACAGTCAAGGCGCTGGAGGATTTCGTAGCCTCCATCGGCAAACCGCTCATCCTCGACGCCGACGCTCTCAACTGCATCGCCATCCGCCCCGCCATCCTCAACTCCCTCCCCATGTTCTCCATCCTCACGCCCCACGCAGGGGAATTCGACCGCATCTTCGGCCCGCAGCCGTCGGCCGAAGCCCGTCTGCGCAAAGCCGTGGAGATGGCCAAGGCCTATGGTATCTTCATCATCCTCAAAGGGCACTACACCGCCATCGTGCGTCCCGACCGCAAGATCTATTTCAACTCCTCGGGCTGCACCGGCATGGCCACTGCCGGCAGCGGCGATGTGCTCACCGGCCTGTTGCTGGCGATGCTCGCCCAAGGCTATCCCCCTGAGATAGCATCGATTATCGCCGTCTACATCCATGGTGTGGCAGGCGAATACGCCCAGGCCGCGCAGGGCGAATATGGCGTCACCGCCGGCGACATCGCAGCCAACATCGGCATCGCCATCCGCGACACCATGAAATAACCCCACACCGGGAACAACCCCGCCCGGCCCCTTAATCTCCAAAACGTCTAACAACAGCTCAGATGAAGCTTTTCCATATATCCCTCCTTTCGGCCCTGCTCTGCGCACCCGCAGCCGGAGCCCAGACCGCGCAGCACCTCAATGCCACCAAGGCCAACGACTACGCAATCGTCTACTCGCTCCCCCGCACGGCAATCGACATCACCGTCGAAGCTGAAATCACCGTGAAGAAACCGGGCGAATTCTTCAAATACGCCCCCAAATATCTCCACGTCAACAACCCCATAACCGCCGAAAGCCACTCGGCGCGCATCCTCTCGGCCAAAATCTACACCCACGGCACTCCCAACCCCGAGGAGCGCTACTCCATCCAGTTCAAGCCCGGCAACCCGGTTGTCGTGGCACTCGACGAGGCCGGCATACCCCTGGCCATAAACACCGACGAGACCGCCCCCTCGGCCATGCCTGAACTGCCTCAGCCCCGCGAGGCCGCTCCCACGCCTCTCGAGACACCCGCAGCACGTCAGGCCGTGTCGGAAGATATGCTGCGCAGCCAGTCGACCGCCAAACGTGCCGAGCTCGCCGCCCAGGCCATCTTCGCAATCCGCCAGACCCGCAGCGACCTCATCAGCGGCCAGGCCGACAACATGCCACCCGACGGCAAGTCCATGCAGCTGATGCTCGACAATCTCCAGGCCCAGGAAGAAGCCCTCACGGCTATGTTTATCGGCACCACATCGACCCGCACCGAAGTGGTCACCTACACCGTCAGCGACCTCACGCTCGACGACACCGACAGCGCACGCCTCATCATCGCGCGCCTCTCGGCCATCGAAGGTCTCACCGATGCCGACGACCTTGCCGGCACACCCATCTATCTCGACCTCCGCGTGGTGCAACGCGGCGAAGCCCCCGTCAACGAAAAGGGACAGACACTCCCCTTCCCCAAAAACGGCGTGCCCTACATCATTCCCGGCCAGGTGAAAGCCACCCTGCAGTGCGACGGCGAGACCTGCGCCGACGCCACCCTCGACATTGCCCAGCTCGGCATCACCTACGGCCTCACACCCAACTCCTTCACCAACCGCAAGGATCCCATCTACATCATCTACGACCCCGCCACAGGCGCCCTGCTACGCCAGGGAGCAGCCGCACGCTGACGTGAAAATTAACAGAAATACACGCAAAATCGGTCGACTCTAAATTTACAATATTTAACAATCTGACACCCACAGCAAGCACAATCAACACTCATTAACTAAAAACGCTCAACTTTAGCATTTCTTCACGAAAAACAACAAATATTTCCTCAAAAATATTTTCACAATCCGAAATATGTGTGTACTTTTGGGGGCAATTTTGCTACGACAGAAGAAACAACTAAATAAACCATACAACTTTTTTATTAAAAATGAGTGAAGTTAAGAAAGCCGAGGGCAAACTCGGCGTGCTGGTGGTTGGCCTCGGTGCCGTTTCCACCACTTTCATGACCGGTGTGCTGATGGCCCGCAAGGGTCTGGCCAAGCCTGTCGGCTCCATGACTCAGTACGACAAAATCCGTGTCGGCGAAGGCGAAAACAAAAAATATCTCAAATACAACCAGATTGTTCCTATTGCCGACCTCAACGACATCGTGTTCGGCTCGTGGGACGTTTATCCCGCCAACGCATTCCAGTCGGCAATGCACGCCGAAGTCCTCAAAGAGAAAGACATTCTCCCCGTAAAAGAGGAACTGGAGCAGATCGTGCCCATGAAGGCCGCTTTCGACCACAATTACGCAAAGCGTCTCGAAGGCGACAATATCATGAAGGGCGCCACCCGCTGGGAAATGGTTGAAAACCTCCGCGCCGACATCCGCAACTTCAAGAAAGAAAAAGGCGTTGACCGCGTGGTTGTCCTCTGGGCCGCTTCGACCGAAGTCTACGTCCCCGTTGACGAAAACGTGCACATGACCCTCGACCAGCTCGAGGCCGCCATGAAAGCCGACGACAAGGAGCACATCGCACCCTCGATGTGCTACGCCTACGCAGCTCTCAAAGAGGGCGCACCCTTCATCATGGGCGCTCCCAACACCACAGTCGACATCCCCGCAATGTGGGAGCTGGCCGAGCAGACCAAGATGCCCATCGCAGGCAAGGACTTCAAGACCGGCCAGACCCTCGTGAAATCGGGCTTCGCCCCCATCATCGGCACCCGTTGCCTCGGCCTCAACGGCTGGTTCTCGACCAACATCCTCGGCAACCGCGACGGCCTCGTACTCGACGAACCCGCCAACTTCCGCACCAAGGAAGTGTCGAAACTCTCCACTCTCGAGTCAATCCTCGTGCCTGAAGATCAGCCCGACCTCTACGGCGTTAACTGCGGCGGCGAAGGCAACGACCACAACGGCTACTACCACAAGGTCCGCATCAACTACTATCCTCCCCGCAACGACAACAAAGAGGGCTGGGACAACATCGACATCTTCGGCTGGATGGGCTATCCCATGCAGATCAAGATCAACTTCCTCTGCCGCGACTCAATCCTCGCAGCTCCCCTCTGCCTCGACCTCGTGCTGCTGAGCGACCTCGCAGCCCGCAACGGCCGTTACGGCATCCAGCGCTTCCTGAGCTTCTTCCTCAAGAGCCCTATGCACGACTACACCAAGGGCGAGGTACCTGTAAACCACCTCTTCCAGCAGTACGTGATGCTCAAGAACGCCATCCGCGAGATGGGCGGCTACAAAGCCGACGAAGCCATCGACTGATCCCGCGTAAATTCTTCTAAGCAATGATAAAAAACGCCCGACTGAACGAATCAGTCGGGCGTTTTTTTGAGTTTGAGAATGATCAGTCGTGGAGACCGCGGCTGCGCAGATGATTGAGCAGCAGCACGGGGTCGTCGGTCTGGATGATACGGGCGCCCCAGTTGTCAATCAGGAAGTCGTAGCTGGCACCACCGTCGGCGCGTGCCGCTGCATCGTCATTGCCCGCATTGAGCGAGGGCCACAGCGTGTTATACCATATTTTACTCTTACCGGCAAGGAGCTTCCTGATTGTCAGCGGATTCTCCAGATTCTCTCCCTTAATGCACAGTTCGAAGGCAGGTGAGCCAAGCTCTTCAAGCAGCGCCGCGACCGTTTCGGGCGCCTCGGCAGGGTCGATTCCCACCACCGGCATGTAGAGAATATCGTCGATATACCGGCCGAAATCACGGCGCACATCAGCGGCCGACTGCACCCCCTTCATCAGCACCAGATCGGCGGTGCCGGTGCGCTTGATCACAGGATAAATAAGATCGAAAATGCCGTAAGCCTTGTCGAGGTTCACCATGATGCGCCCTTTGGCTTTCAAAAGAGCCTCCTCGAGTGTCGGCACAGTGTATTGCGTCACTTTGCCATGTTTGTCTTTGAGATGAACGCGGCGCACCTGCTCGAGGGTAAGCTCGCCGACATGTCCCTTGCCGTCGGTGGTGCGTTCCAGCGTGCCGTCGTGAAGAAGCACCGGCACACTGTCGCGGGTGAGCCACACATCCAGCTCCACCATGTCGATACCGGCGGTAATGGCCGAATCGATGGCTGCAAGCGAATTCTCAGGGGCGTCGCAACGCCAGAAACCACGGTGGGCAACCACAAGCACTTTGTCGTTTTCAGGGTCGAGAAGCACGTTTCTGATTTCATCGACACGGTTGGCACACCACCCCTGGCAAGCCACACCAAGCCACAGCAGCGCCGCGGCAAAAATCTTTCTTTTCATGATATACAAATGTTCTAAATCAGTTTTTCGGTTATGATTTATGACACAAATTTACAAAAATTTTTGCTGCCGGAGGCACCGACACACAAAAAACAGCCAAATGTTTGGGCAACTGCAAGAAAAGAAGTATCTTTGTACGCTAAAATAAAAAATAAAAAACAATAACATAACATCCTTAACTTTAAATGTCAGCACTCGAACAAATTCGGCAGCGGCCCATCCTCATCATCTCCATCCTGGGCCTGGCGCTGTTGCTGTTTATCCTCACCGCAGTTGACAATCCCGGTGAGCTTTTCTCAGACAACCACACAGTGGCCAAAGTCGACGGCCAGAAAATCGACTACATGGAATTCCAGCGGCGCGTAGAGCAGCAGTCCGAGCAGATGCGCGCACAGGGCTACACCGACATCGACAACGCCCGTCTACAGCAGCAGGTGCTCCAGTCCATGATCAACGAAGTTCTTCTCAACGAAGAGTACAAGGCTCTCGGCCTCACCGTCACCGACAACGAGCTCTCCAACGCCATGCTCGGCGAGAACCCCAACCCCATCGTCACCCAGATGGTGCAGCAGATGGGTCTCCCCTCGGCCAAAGAGTTCTACGACTACGCGTTCAACCCCACAAAATATGGCATGGAGCCCGCTCAGGCCCAGCAGCTCCAGCAGGCATGGCAGAGCCTTGAGAAGGACACCGAGCAGATGCTCATGCAGCAGAAGTTCGCCACCCTCTTCCAGGGCGTGATCCAGGCCAACAAACTCGACGCCAAGGCATACTACGATGACAACGCCGAGACCCGCACCATCGCTTACGTGCGCAAAGACCTCTCCACCCTCGACGACAAAGACTTCACTCCCTCTGAAAAAGAGATCGACGCCGTCTATAAAGAGCAGAAAGAGCGCTTCAAAATCAACGAGAAGCAGTATATGGTCAGCTACTTCAGCGTAGACGTCACCCCCTCCGACGCCGACCGCGCAGCAGCCCGTGCCGAAGTCGACAAAGCCATCGCAGCCCTCCGCACTACCCCCGGCACCGAAGCCGTGGCCAACAACGCCGCCTTCTATGTCGACCGTGCCAGCACCACCCGCTCGCGTCTGGCTCCCCTGCTTCGCAACAACCTCGAAAAGATCGTCGCCGATACCGTCTACACCGTTTCGTCGATGTCTGACAAAATCGTAGTGGCCAAATATCTCGGCCAGACCACAGGCATCGACTCAGTGCTCGTCGACCTCGCAGTCTTAGCCGAAGGCGCTGCCGCCGACAGCGTCACCGCCCGCCTCAACGCCGGCGCCAAACCCGCCGACCTCGGCGAGCAGCTCATCGCCCAGTCGCAGGACAGCGTATGGCTCGCAATCACCGACCCCCAGGCCGCCATGCTCAAAGACGAGCTGTCGACCGTAGCCACCGGTTCTTACTTCGTGCCCCAGAACAACCCCGGTGTCGCCATCAAGGTGCGCACCCGCAAGGCACCCGTCACCCTCTACGACATCGCCCAGATCTCATACGACATCGAACCTTCGGCCACAACCGTCAACGCTCTCAACAAAAAGCTCACCGACTTCCTGGCCGCCAACAACACCGCAGCCAAGTTTAAGGAAGCAGCTCCCAAGGCCGGCTACGCACTCATGGAAGGCGTAGTGACACCCTCCACCCTGCAGGTAGGCAACCTCAACGAGAGCCGCAACGCATGCAAGTGGGCCATCTCCAACAAAAAAGGCGACGTGTCGGGCATCCTCCGCAACGACACCGACACCCGACTTATGGCAGTAGCCATCGACGACATCTTCGACGGTGATTATATCCCCTCCTCCTACAAGCCCGTCAACGACTACCTCACCGGCATCGCACGCAACCGCATGAAAGCCGACAAACTCATGGCCGAATACAAGGACAAAGCCAGCAACCTCGCCGGCTATGCCGCAGCAATGAAAGCATCGGTCGACACCACTCAGGTAACCTTCGGCCAGCTGATGGTGCGCAACTTCCCCTTCGGCGAGTCAAAACTCAGCGCCAACGTTGCAGTCGCTCCTCAGGGTAAACTCGTAGGCCCCGTGGCGCTCAACAGCTCGGTAGTTGTCTTCCAGGTCAACAACATCGAAAAGAGCGGCCGTCCCTTCGACCAGGAGAACGACGCCATGATGTTCAACCGCAGCCAGGGCGCAGGCGCCATGCAGCAGAACATCAGTGCAATCCTCCTCGGCAACAAGAAGATCGACAACCGCATCCAGAAATTCTACAGCGACCGTCAGGAATAACACTTACAAAGTGTAAGGCTGGCACCCCGGTGCATACGCCCTGACAACGCTTCAACACACAGCAGCAAACCCGGCGCGAACCGTTCGCGCTTCCCGCCGGGTTTGCTGCTCTCTTTATATTCCTTTCGACAAGTACAGAAAATCGGGGCTGGAAATTTGGCTTAGAAATCAAGTATAGAATTCAGGCACAGAAATCATGTATAAAAAACATATACAGAAAACACCTATAAAAAACATGTATAGAAATCCGGGGGAGTTTTAGAGAAAAAAGCGGTGCCAAATTTGTTAAAGTGAAAAAAGATATGTATTTTCGCAGAAACGATTATTTTGGAAACCCAACCTAACACCGCTAACCATGAGCTATCTTAAATTTGATAAGCGGCTGATGATTAATCTTGAGCAGTCACTCCCTAAAGAGATGCTGCGCACAAATCAGTCGGGCGCCTATCATTGCACCACTGTAGTGGACTGCAACACCCGCAAGCAGCATGGTCTGCTTGTGGTGCCTTTAGGCGAGGGCGACTACAACCCGCACGTGCTCCTGTCGTCGCTCGACGAGACGGTGATCCAGCATGGCGCCGCCTTCAACCTGGGGTTGCACCGCTACCACGGGGGTGTATACAGCCCCAACGGCCATAAATATATCCGCGAGTTTGACTGCGAGAGCGTGCCACGCACCACCTATCGCGTGGGCGGCGTGATTCTTACCAAGGAGAAGATTTTCATCCAGCATGAAAACCGCATCCTCATCCGCTACACTCTGGTCGACGCCCACTCCCCCACGACGCTGCAGTTCCGCCCATTTCTCGCATTCCGCGAAAGCAACGCCCTGTGCATCGCCAACGACCGTATCAACACCGAGTGCACACCCTGCGACAACGGCGTGAGCTGCTGCCTCTACCCGGGCTATCCCACGCTGTTCATGCAGCTGACTCACAAACCTGAATTCATCTACAAACCCGACTGGTATCACAACATCGAGTATGTGAAGGATCTCGACCGCGGGGTGCCCTACTGCGAGGACCTCTGGGTACCGGGCTATTTCCAGGTGAATATCCGCAAAGGCGAGTCGATCATCTTCTCGGCAGGGCTGTCGGAGGTGAAACCCCGCGCGCTCAAAGCAATGTATGAGGCGGAAATCGCCTCGCGCACTGCCCGCACCAGTTTCTTCAACTGCCTCAAGAACTCTGCCAAACAGTTCTATATCAAACGCGACGGCCGGGAATATATGCTTTCGGGCTATCCGTGGGGCAAGATTCTGGCGCGCAACACATTCATGTCGCTGCCGGGCAACACCATCGCCATTAACCACCGTCAGGATTTCGAGGCGATATTCGACACAGCTGCCGACGCCCTCGACCGTTTCATGAAATCGCTGCAGCCCGATGCCGCCATCCATGGCATCGACCTGCCCGACATACCTCTCTGGGCCATCTGGGCGCTCCAGCAATATGCCCGCGCCTATGGCCGTGAGGCAACACTGGAGCGCTACGGCGACTTCGCCGCCCGACTGCTCGACTTCATCCTCAGCGGCGACCATCCCGCTCTGACGCTCGACGACAACGGCCTGCTTTCGGTCAACGGCACCATCACCCCCGCCTCGTGGATGAACTCTATGTGGGATCAACGCCCCGTGGTGCCCCGCACAGGTCAGCTGGTCGAAATCAACGCTCTGTGGTATAACGCCCTGATGTTCATGGCGCAGCTCGCCGAGGGGCACGAACCTCTCGATGCCGCGCGTCACCGCTGGCTCGCCGCGGCCGGAAAGGCCGGCGAAGCTTTCGCACCGAAATTCTTCAACGATGCCGGCTACCTCTACGACTACGTCAACGGCGCCTACGCCGACCCGCCGGTGCGCCCCAACATGGTGATAGCCGCCGGGCTTGATTTCTCGCCGCTCGACCGCCGCCAGCGTCGTTCGGTGATCGATGTCGCCACCCGCGAACTGCTCACTCCCAAGGGTTTGCGCACGCTGTCGCCCCGCAGCTACGGCTACCGGCCAAACTACTACGGCTCGCCCGAACAACGCGAGCGCGCGCTGCACAACGGGCCGGCGCGCCCCTGGCTCATCGGCTTTTATGCCGACGCCTACCTCAAAGTGTTCGGCAACAGCGGTGTCAGCTACATCGACCGCATGCTTATAGGCTTCGAAGAGGAGATGTCAAACACATGCATCGGCTCGCTGTCGCAGCTCTACGACGGCAACCCGCCCTACAGCGGCCGTGGCGCCATCTCCCACGCCACCAACATAGCCGAAGTGCTCCGCACACTCTCCACAATCAGAAAATTCAACCAGCAGACCCCCTCTACCGCCTCATGAAAGCACTAATGTTCGGGTGGGAATTCCCCCCTCATATCCTCGGCGGTTTAGGCACCGCGAGCTATGGACTCACCAAAGGTATGTGGGAATGCGGCGACATGGACATCACCTTCGTGATTCCCAAACCTTTCGGCGACGAAGACCGCCACTTCGCCCACATCGTGGGCGCATCGCAGACCCCCGTGGCATGGCGCGACGTATCGCGCGAATATGTCGAGAGCCGCATCGGCAAGGTGATGGATCCCGACCTGTATTTCCGCCTGCGCGACCACATCTATGCCGATTTCAACTATATGCGCACCAACGACCTGGGATGCATCGAATTCTCGGGCCGCTATCCCGATAATCTCCTCGAGGAGATCAACAACTACTCGATCGTGGCCGGCGTAATCGCCCGCACCATCCCGTGCGACGTGATCCACTCGCACGACTGGCTCACCTACCCCGCAGGCATCCACGCCAAGCAGGTAACCGGCAAACCACTCGTGATCCATGTCCATGCCACCGACTACGACCGCTCGCGCGGCAATGTCAACCCCACGGTGTTCGGCATCGAGCGCGACGGCATGACCAACGCCGACCACATCATCACCGTCTCCGAGCTGACACGCCGCACCGTCATCGACAAATATGGCATAGATCCCGCCAAGGTCACCACCGTCCACAACGCCGTGACACCCCTCCCCGAGGAGTATCTCAACGTGAAAGTGGAGAAGCCCAAAGACAAAATCGTCACCTTCCTGGGGCGCATAACCATGCAGAAAGGTCCGGAATATTTCGTCGAGACCGCCGCACGCGTGCTGCGCAACAACCGCAACGTGCGCTTCGTGATGGCCGGTTCGGGCGACATGATGGACAAGATGATCACCCTGGCGGCCGAACGCGACATCGCCGACCGCTTCCATTTCCCCGGCTTCCAGAAGGGGATCCAGGTCTATGAAATGCTGAAGGCGTCCGACGTGTATGTGATGCCCTCGGTCTCCGAGCCATTCGGCATCTCGCCTCTCGAGGCCATGCAGATGGGCGTGCCATCGATCATCTCAAAGCAGAGCGGCTGCGCCGAAATCCTCAACAACGTAATCAAGACCGACTACTGGGACATCGACGCCATGGCCGACGCCATCAACTCTCTGATCAACTATCCGGCCATCCATCGCCAACTCAGCGAGGAGGGTCTTGCCGAGGTCAACCGGATCACCTGGGACAAGGCCGGCCGCAAAGTGATCGATATTTACAATAAGGTCCTGAACAAACAGTAACACTCCACCTCACACTCCAGATATGAAAGCCATCTGCTTCTATTTCCAGATCCATCAGCCATTCCGCCTGAAAAGATACCGCTTTTTCGACATCGGCAACGACCACTATTATTACGACGATTTCGCCAACGATGACATCCTCGACCGCATAGCCCACAACAGCTACATTCCCGCATGCGAGAGCCTTCTGCGCATGATCGAGGAGACCAAAGGCGCGTTCCGCTGCGCGCTGTCGGTCACCGGCGTGGCTCTCGAGCAGATCGAACAACATGTGCCCGAACTGCTCGAACTGCTCAAAAAACTGGCCGACACCGGCAAAGTGGAGTTCCTTGCCGAGACCTACGACCACTCCCTGGCATCGCTCGCCGACCCAGAGGAGTTCCGCATCCAGGTGCAGCTCCACACCGACAAGATAAAAGAGCTGTTCGGCCAGACACCCAAAGTGTTCCGCAACTCCGAACTGATCTACTCCGACGACATCGCCCCGCAGATACTCGCCATGGGCTTCAAGGGGTGCATCACCGAGGGCGCAAAACACATCCTCGGCTGGAAATCGCCCGATTATGTCTACTGCGCCTCCACTGCGCCCAAGCTCAAGCTACTGCTCAAAAACGACAAGCTCAGCGACGACATCTCCGACCGCTTCTCCAACACGGCATGGAGCGAATATCCCCTCACAGCCGACAAATATATCGGATGGATTGCCGACACCCCCGAGGAGGAGCAGGTGTTCAACCTGTTCATGAACCTGGAGACATTCGGCGAATTCCACCGCCGCGACTCAGGCATATTCCAGTTTCTCGAAGCGCTTCCCCGTTTCGCGGCAGAACGCGGCGTGAGCTTCATGACACCTACCGAGGCCGTGAAGACCTTCAAGCCTGTGGCTGAAATCTCCGTGCCCTTCCCCATGTCGTGGGCCGACGAGGCGCGCGACACCTCGGCATGGCTCGGCAATCAGCTGCAGCAGGAGGCTTTCAACAAGCTCTACTCCGTGGCCGAGCGCGTGCGCCTCTGCGACAACCGCCAGCTCAAACAGGACTGGGGACGCCTGCAGGCATCGGATCATCTGTTCTACATGTCGACCAAGCACTTCGCCGACGGATCGTCGCACGCAGCGTTCTCACCCTACGAGACACCTTTCGCAGCGTTCACCAACTACATGAACGTGCTCTCCGACTTCCTGGTGCGCGTGCAGGAGCAGTACCCCACCTCCATCGACGACGAGGAGCTCAACTCGCTGCTGACCACCATCCGCAACCAGGCCACTGAAATCGAAACCCTCAACAAAGAGGTGGCAACCTATCGCCTCAACGAGGAGCACCTCAACGAAGAACACAAACTCCGCGAAGAGGCCGCGGCAAAAACCAAAGCGACGAAAACCGCCAGGGAAGCAAAGCCTAAAGCGAAAGCCGCCAAAGTCGCCAAACCCAAAAAGGCCGAAAAAGCGGCGAAACCCGCAAAGGAAGCAAAATAACCGTTATCGGCTCACCTGATACAGACATGCCCCGGCAATTCTGAAATTGCCGGGGCTTTTTCACCATAAGACAATTTCCTGCCTTTGATTTTTGGAGATCAGAAAATAAATCTTTAACTTTGTAAACATCACTATAATAATCATTACGCATAGATTTTAGCATTACATATCACTATAATGATACTTACGAACAAATCATTAGCTACACCTGATGTGATCCGGAATCTTGGTCTGAGATTCCGCGACTACCGCCTGCGTTTGCGGATGACACGCAAGGAAATATCGGAATCTGCTTCTGTCTGCATGACCACCTTATATAAATTCGAGTCGGGAAATATGACTGACATCTCGTTCAGCACTTTGCTTAGACTATTAAAGGTGATTGGTCTTGGCGAGAATTGGGATGCACTACTCCCCGAATTGCCCGAATCCCCATATATGTACGATGACAAGCAGAAGAAGCAACGGGTTAAAAAAAGCAAGCCAACCACATAACCATGACCTATATTAAAGTAAATTTGTGGGGGATGGAAATCGGACGCCTTGTGTGGGATTCTGCCTCGAGACGTACATATTTTATGTTTAACCCCGCACTGAAAGGCAGAATTCCAGAGATTGCGCCTCTGCTCGCGCCAGCGGCAAAATGCAACATTCTTTTGCCTATATATGGCGACGACCGTCCTGTCTATCAAGGTCTTCCACCATTCATTGCCGATTCTCTCCCTGATTTCTGGGGCAATACGCTTTTTGACAAATGGGTTAAAGACAACCATATACCGCGCAGCAGAATCACCCCTCTATATAAGCTTATTTTTATTGGCACAAGAGGCATGGGTGCGCTGGAGTATGAACCATGCGACGCCCAACTCTCCCACAACCGAGCCATTGATATAAAATCGCTTTACGATATATCTCTCAGGATTCTTGAGGACCGTGGCAACCTGGCACTTAGCAGCCATGAGGAACTTACCATGCAGGCATTGCTCGCAGTGGGGACCTCAGCCGGCGGACGCCAGATGAAGGCAATTCTCGCTATCAATAACGAAACCGGTGAAATTCGTTCAGGGCAGTCTGACCGACTTGACGGTTATGATTATTACATTTTGAAGTTCGGCGATAAATCCATGCCTATGGCCGAGATAGAAACGGCATATTATAACATGGCGGTTGCCGCCGGAATCGGGATGGAGGCTTGCCGTCTGATGCCCGTTGATGGCATCAACCACTTTCTAACCAAACGTTTCGACAGAAAAGAGGGGAAAAAGATTCACGTCCAGACATTGGCTGCCATGAATCCGGATGCCACCACTTATGAAGAGCTCGTTGCCACATGCCGGGAACTGTCAATCTCCGAATCGGAGATTGAGCAACTCTTTGTCCGTATGGTTTTCAATGTCATGGCCAACAACACCGATGACCACAATAAAAATTTTTCGTTTCTTCTGGAAGAAAATGGCCGGTGGCAAATTGCCCCGGCCTACGATATCACATTTATATTCAACACAAACGGCACCGGACCAAACACCGCACGAAGATTGAGCGTCGGCGGAAAGACGAGCGACATTTCCAAATCCGACCTGCTTGATTTTGCAAAACAGAATGGCATCCGCAACGCCAACGCCATAATAAACCGGGTGGCGGAGGCTATCGGCCAATTCAACAAATATGCCGACCTATGCGGCATCACTCAGCCATGGCGCGCCATCATACAAAAGACACTTAACGACAATCTCACAGCTTTCGGCTACCTCGACACCGACGAGAGTTCCAAACCGACCTTTGAGGATCGATACGGACGAACAGTCTCCGATTTTTCCATCTCCGTCAATTCTCAATGCCATTACAAGGTCACAGCAACAATCAACGAACAATTGCACCGAAGATTCGTCAGACCGGGCAAAGCTATATACCATCACCTTGCAAATCTGAATATCTACAATCCTTCTGTCGAAGACAAACTCGAATTAGTCGAAACACTGTTTCCTCCTGAATAAACGGAGGGATCAGAAGGTGAAAGCGAGCTGAGTCTGTATGCGGGAATCGTTGGCGCCACCGAGACCGTAGGTCTCATGACGGCCGAAGCAATATTCCAGGCCCCAGTCGAGATAGCTGGTTATGTGGTAGAACACATTGGCCACGGCATAGATGCCGTAGCGGTAGTTGCCATTGCCGACGGCGTGGACCTGAGTGCCGTTGGCATCGGTGGCGGCATAGTCCGAAGCTATGGCATAGTTGCCGACATTCCAAACGCGGGCATAGGAGCCGACGGCATTAAACTGCCACTTCGAGCTGATGTTCCACGAGGCACCGAACACCAGCCCCATCATGGGATTGGCTTCCATCTTGCCCAGTTCCGACGACTTGGGCGTGAACGAAAGCGGACGCCCCGCCAGATCCTGGATATAGTTGCCTATGCCTTTGCCATAGACTGCCTGGAAATTGAACACCAGCGGTTTCCAGAACGAGAAATTGCCTGAAACCATGGCTCCCCAACCCAGCACGGTCTGACGCGAACTGTTGACCATGTCCTGATATGCGAAACCGCGAAGCAGGCCGGTGAGACGCAGGCGGTTGTTGTCGCTGAACTCATACTGCACCCAGACGGGCACATCGGGGATAAGCTGATCGACATCGGCATCGACCTTCCGGCCATGCCACGACTGGAAGTCGTGCCCGCGGTAGATGCCGTTACTGTTGCAGAACGAAGGCATTTCAATCGCTGCCGCCCAGCTGAAACCGCTATACGAGGGTGAGTTGTAGGCCAACTGATAGTTGGATGTGCAGAAATCGCCGTTAGGCCCCTGCGGGTCGATGGTGTTGGGCTGCAGGGCTTCGTTGTCGGTGGCCGTGGAGTGGCGCAGACCGGCGGTGACGCGGCGATAGGTGATATATGCGCGTTTGAGTTTTATCCCTTTGGAAATGCCGTCGGTACCGATTTTGATATAACCGGTGATGCGGTTGGGCGTACCGCCGAGACCGGCCATGGTGAAATCCACATCGCCATTGAGCGCGTTGATAAAGAAATCGCCCTTGTGCCCCTGCAGCGCGGGCACGGGAATATCACCTGGGATGAAGTTGCTCCCCGCGCCATCCACATTATACAGGTTGTTACCTATGTCATAGCCCATTATGGGATTGATTTTGCCGCCGATGGAGAGCATGAACTTGTTGTCGCGGGTGCGGAGGGTGAATTTCGGCACCGGCACCGCATTGGGTTCGTCGGGGCGAGCCTCCTCAATAATCCGGAAAACTTCGGGCGATGAACCCGTAGAGATCAGTTCAAGCGAACCGACCGTGCAGACCGCGGAGCCGTCTGCCGTGTCTTGGGCACACACATTGTCAGAGCCGACAACAGCACACACCAAAGGCACAATGATGCTGAATGTTGTAATTTTCATTGCCAAAAGCAGATTATATTAGTTGGGAGGAGGGTCGACACAGATATTGACCGCTCGTTCTTACCTAATATAAATGCTCTTGCCCCCGTGAAAGTTCACGCCGGCACCCTCTTATTTGCGGCGCGGAACCGCACGGAATTTGACAGGCACCGCAGGCTCGATTTCGGGAATCTCCACCGGCACGGGCTGCTGCGGCGCGACTTCGGGAACAGGCGCCAGGGGCACCTTCACAGGCTCGGGCGCCCTCTTTTTCGGTCGGAACCAGTTGAATACCGGCTTAAAGAATGATGTCAGCGAATCGAAATCCTTGCGTAGCACGATGCCCACACCCTGAGTGGTGAGCGCCGACCGCAGATAATAGTTCTGGTCGTTGTAGCGGTTATAGGCTTTCAGACGTATGGTGCCTTTGCGGTTGAGGAGATATTCAAGGTCGAAATCGCCGATGAACTGATTGGAGTTCAAGCTCTTGTCGCGATAGCCGAAGTTACCGTTGAAGAGCAGACGGTTGTTGAGCAGTCGCGACGAAAGAGCCACATCCACCTCCACGTCGGAGAAGTCGCCACGCGACGAGCGCAGCGCCGGCGCAATGTTCCAGTTGTCGGAAATCTGCCCTAAAATATTGCTCAGCTGCGACGAGAGGGTCGACGACGCCACCGACACAAGCTCGTTGCCGCGGGTAGCGCCGGTCATATAGTCGGGCGTGTAGAACCTGTTGAGAGCCAGCAGATAAAGCATCTGCCGGTTCATCATCTCGTCGGTGGAGATGATCGAGCGCACCTTGCGGTAGATGTCGGACGTGAGAGTGGGAAACTCCAGGTCGAACGTCACCTCGGGCTGCGCTATGTCGCCGGTCACATTCATCAGGGCGTTGACAGGCACATTAGTGCGCTGCAGCTCGGAGTCGTTGAGGAAAGATTCGTCGAGGTCGCTGAGGTTGGCATTGAGGGTGTAGGCGGCCTTGATGTCGAGTTTTGCCGCGTATGGGTCGCCGCTGAACGAAATCTCGCTGCCGGGACGGATAGTGAAATCCTTGATTATGATGTCCTGGAGGGTGAAGTTGAAGTCTCCCCGGTCGAGCGTGTAATTGCCATACATTTTCAGCTCGTTGTTGGCCGAACCATAGTCCATGCGTATGTGGCCGGTACCCGAGGCGCGGATGCGGTCGCCGCTCAGAGGGTCCATTACCAGAATCATCTCGGCGTCGGAGGTAACACCCATCTGTATTGTAATATTATAGTCGGAGGGGGTGTCGGGGTCGTGCGATGCCGCCAGCGCACGCAGGCGGTTGACAAGGTCCATCGAGGTGTCGTGCAGTTCCAGTGTGTCGGTCAGTTCGGCCGACATCACCTTCTTGTCGCGGAAAGTGAGGAATGAGAACTGCTCGGCATCGACCTGGTCCGAAAGCACGAATGTGAAAGTGGAGTTGGGGGCGGTGGTCATGTCGACATTGATGTCGACGCGCCCGGGCACACCCTTCACATAGGCGTTGCCGTCGCCATAGATGCGGCCATACCAGCGGGGGTTGTCCTTGGGCGTCTCGTTGTAGCAGAGCAGGTCGCGGGCGCCCTGTATGCTGAATTCAAACCGCGGCTCCTTGAAGAAGGTGTGCAGCACCTTGCCGTTGAGCCGCGCGGTGTGTCCGCGGTGGTCATGCAGGGTGATATTTTTCAGATTGATACGTCCCGGAGTGATATGCACCGAGTCGGTTGCCCAGTAGGTGGTGTTGGTGAAGTTTACTTTCATCGAAACCGAGTCGGCCAGCACATCCCCCTCGAGGTCGATATATTTGAAATTGCCGAACACACGCGCCCAGCCCGAGGCATAGCCGCGGATGTCGGAGGCGAAAGCCTCCATATAAGGCTGCAGAAATCCCACCGGCTCGCGGTCGACGCGGAAAGTGAGGTCGAGCGAATCGCGCTTTATGTATATTCCCCCCTCCACGGTGGAGCGGCGGGCGCGGCGCCCGCCGTTGTCGATGTCGGCGTCGAGAATCACCCCGAGGTTTTTAGGCTCGAAGCGCGCCTTGACCAGCGCGTCGCCGAGGATGGTGCTGTTGTAGCTGATATTCTTCACATTGAGGCCCGGTGTCTCAAGCACCGGCACGCCCGAGAAAAGGTCGGAGGCATAGAACTGCCCGGTGGCCTTGCCGCCGAGCATCACGGCGTCGATGCCCAGCGACTCGAACAGATAGTCGAGCGAGAAGCGCTGCAGATCGAGGGTGAGCATGGCGGTGGGGTCGGGCGACGCCTTGCCGTCGATTTTGATATACTGGTTTTCGTGGATTGCATGGAGGCCGTCGACGGTTATATCCTTGTTGCGCACGGTGATACGTGCCGGATCCACGGTCCAGGTGGTGTCGTTGAAAGTGAGTTGCGACTTGCGGATGTCGACAGTGGTGAGCAGTCCCTGTTCATCGCGCTGGAAATCGGCGCCGAGACGCAGATAGCCGTTGTAGGCGCGTTCGCGGTCGATGTTCCAGCGGAGCGACGAGCGCAGCATGTCGTCGTGACCCGAGCCGTCGAGTTGCAGCGTCATCGGTCCCCCTTTGGTGGGCATGGTGGTTTTGAAATTGAGCCTGGAGCCGTCGTCGGCGCTCACTGAAGCCGACAGCGAAGTGTTCTCGATGAGTTTGTTGCCCTGCCGCAGATAGGGGGCGCTGAGGTTCAGCTCCAGTTCGCCGCGGGGCTGCGACACACCACCCTTGATAGTGACCGGATAAATCACACTCAGGGGCAGCTTGAAGAATTCGGCAAGCCGCTCCGACTCCTTGAGTTTCAGATCGAAAAGGAAATCGTTGGTGGTCATCGCGCTGTTGCGACGACGCGCCCCGGCGCTCTGCCGGGCGGCAAGGGCTTCGGTGTCGACATACTGCGGTAGCAACGCGGGGAACGACTGCGCCAGCACGCTGCCGCCTGCGGCGGCGATATACGGGAAGTCGAATTCGCCGTAAAGGGTGCCGTCGACCCAGTCGCTCGACAGATCGATGCGGGCGGTGCCGTCGCCGAGGTGGCGGCTGACCAGATGCAGACGGTTCATGGTAATCCCCTCACGGTCGACCGGTTTGAGGGTGAGGTCGGAGATGGTGGCGTAGCCCTCCATGTTGCGCATCGAAGCGCCATGCATATCCACATCCACGCGCCCCGACAAGGCAGCACCGGGAAATTTGTTGCCAAGGCCGAAACGCGAGGGCACGAACCGCACCACATTGGCGGTCATGTTCACCGCGGGAGCGTCGGGGTCGATCGAGAACTCCCCCTCGGCTATGAGGGCAGCGTCGGCGTCGTTCACACCCAATTTCACCCCTGCCATATTGTTGTCGAGCGTTAGCTCGCAGCCGATGTCGGCCAGGTCGGTGCCGCGCAGGCGCAGGGTGTGAAGGAGCAGATTGGCGGTGCCGTGGCGGTTTGGACCGCGCTGCCCGTAATATATTTCCGCCTCGCCGTCGGCCACAGGAGCAAGATCGGGCAATAGCGCCACCAAATCGAGCGGCCCGGCAGTGACAGCTTTGGCCTTGACGCCGAATTCGTTACGCGACGGCATGCTCCCCTCGGCCTTGATATTCACACAGCCGGGCGCGGCGGCAATCTCGGTCGACAAGTCAAACCGTCGTGCCGAACCTTTGCCGGCGGCTTCAAGCGAGATCTCGCCCAACGTCTCGAGCCGGGAGAGCAGGGCGGACGACCCCAGCCCGGCGTTACGCAATTGGGCGCACACCGGCGCGGCGGCCGCCGAAAGCTTCAGCCGGCCCGACCGCAACTGAGGTTCAGAGCCGGCAATTCCGGTCACATGACCGTTGAGACTCAGCGACATCATATTCTCAAGGTCGATGCGGAGGGCGGCATTGAAATCGGCGAGGGACCCTGAGAGCGACACTTCGCGCAACTGCGCCATCACGGGAGTCTCCCCCAATACGGGGCACAGTGGAGCGAAATCGGGGAGCCACACATGCGAATCATCAAGCACGCGCAGTTCCAGCGGTGCGGTCCGCAGCTTTCGGCCGATTGAATTGAGACCTTCGAGCGGTAACGCCATGTCGGCGAAACGCACACGCGAGCCGGGCATCTCTATGTCGAGTCCGTGCATGGCCAACTCGCCGGCCGAAATATGAAACTGCCCGCTCAGCTGACGCACTGCCAGCCCCGAGCGCTCATCAAAGGCCAGTCGGCGCAGGTTCACCGTAAAATCGTCGTTCTTTATCTTCGGGAGATTGATGTCGGCACGCAGATGTCTCACATCCACATGGTTCGGATCGAATCCCGGGCGCATCTCCCGGTCCCTGACATCGTAACTCACCTCCGACGCCCGGATAATCACCGTGGAGATCTGCAAATCGAAACGCGTAGGGGGCTTGGTGCGGTCCTTGGGTGAAAGGGCGTCGATTATGGGCTGAATATTCAGCGGCGCCCCAACGCTGTCGCGGCTGAGGCGCACATCGGCACCGACCAGCGCCACATAGTCCACGCGCCAGCGGCGCGCCAAAAGCGCGTCCCACACGGCCACGCCCACACCGAGCCGGTCGGCCGTCAGGGCTGTGTCGCCGGGGGCGGTCTCCACCGTCACATCGCGCAGAATCACGCGGTTGAAAGGCATGATGCCGAGCCTCCCGATGGTGACACGCGCATCAAGAAGCTCAGACAGCTGCCTCTCGGCCTCGTCGGCGATGCGTCGCTGCACACCATCGAGCGACAGCGCCACGTAAAGCGCCGCCGGCACCACGGCGACAAGCATTATCACCGTGACGAGCAATACCCTCAACAACCTGTAGCCGTTTTTCACACCACAAAGTTACTAATTTTTATGAAAAATTTGGGGAGGTGGGTGGGTTTTGTTAATTTTGCAAGACTATTCTAACAACTTGAGTATTCTCACAACAATACAATTTCGACAATAACAGCAATTCTGTGAAAAGATACAGACTTTACAACGATGTGCTCGGATGGCTCTGCTTCGTGGTGGCAGCCGTCACATATCTCATGACCGTAGAGCCTACGGCAAGTTTCTGGGATTGCCCCGAGTTTATCTCGCAGGGCGCCAAACTCGAGGTGGGTCACCCGCCGGGCAACCCCATCTTCATGCTCGCCGCACGCTTCTTCGTGAATTTCGCCGGCGGCGACATGTCGAAGGCGGCACTGATGGTCAACTCCATGTCGGCGCTCCTGTCGGCAGGCACCATACTGCTGCTCTTCTGGACAATCACACACCTCACCAAACGCCTGATTGTCAAGGATGACGCCACAGAAATCTCCCTGACCAAGATGCTGGTGATTTTCGGATCGGGCCTGTGCGGCGCGCTGATGTATGCCTGGAGCGACACCTTCTGGTTCTCGGCTGTCGAGGGTGAGGTCTACGCATTCTCGAGCTTCTGCACCGCCCTGGTGTTCTGGCTGATTCTCAAATGGGAAAACCGCGCCGACCTGCCGCACAGCGACCGCTATCTGGTGCTCATAGCCTATATAATAGGTGTATCGATAGCTGTGCATCTGCTCAATCTGCTCTGCATCCCCGCCATCGTGCTGGTGATCTACTACCGCAAATTCCGCAACACCACAGCCACCGGCTCGCTGATAGCGCTGGCCGTCTCGGCCGCTATTATCGCGCTGATACTTTTCGGCCTCGTGCCCGGATTCATCGAAGTGGCCCAGTATTTCGAACTGTTCTTTGTCAACGTCCTCGGCTGGAGCTACAACATGGGCGTGCTGGTCTATGCCGTGCTCCTTGTGGCAATGATGATATGGTCGATCCGCGAACTTTACCGCCAGCGCTCGGCCAATGCCATCCGCTGGTCGTTTCTCCTTACAGTGCTCCTGTCGGGCATCCCCTTCATAGGCAGCTCGCTGTGGATTCCGGTGGTGCTGCTGATAGCGCTTGCCGCATGGCTCTGGGGCACCCGCAAGCTCCCGGTGCGCATCCTCACCGTGGCCGCACTGAGCATTCTGGTGATTTTCGTGGGCTACAGCTCCTACGCGCTGCTGCTTATCCGCTCCCACGCCAATCCCCCGATGAATCAGAACGGGCCCGACAATGTATTCTCGCTCGGCAGCTATCTCTCGCGCGAACAGTATGGCGAGACACCGCTGCTCTACGGCCAGACTTTCCGCTCCACTGTGATGTATCAGCTCAAGGATGACGGCTACAGCTACGACATCCTGCGTCGCCCCGGCAAGTCAATCTGGTCGAAGGCCGTGAAAACGTCGCCCGACCAGCCCGACAGCTATGTGGCCCACAACGATTCATATAAATATGAGATGACCCCCAAGATGCTCTTCCCGCGCATGTATTCCACCGCAGGGCAGCACCCGAGGGCATATCTTGAATGGATCGGCGCCACCGAGGCCGACCTCGAGACGGTAGAGACTCCCGTGGTTGTCGACCAGGATGGCAACACCGTGCAGACGGCCGCCGTGCAGCGGCCCAGCTTCGCCCAGAATCTGGCATATTTCTTCAATTACCAGGTCAATCACATGTACTGGCGCTATTTCATGTGGAATTTCGCCGGACGCCAGAACGACATCGCCGGCGAGGGACAGCCCAACCGCGGCAACTGGATTTCGGGCATCTCATTCATCGACAATCCCCGTCTGGGCGACCAGAGCCTCCTGCCCGACGAATACGGCAAGGGAAACAAGGGGCACAACGTGTTCTATATGCTGCCGCTGCTGATGGGCATCTTCGGCCTGTCGTGGCAAGCGTTCCGCTCCAAGCGCGGCATCGAACAGTTCTGGGTCATTTTCTTCTTCTTCTTCATGACCGGCCTGGCCATTGTGCTCTATCTCAACCAGCCGCCGTTGCAGCCGCGCGAGCGCGACTATGCATTCGCCGGCTCGTTCTATGCCTTCGCCATCTGGGTGGGCATGGGCGTGGCAGCCGTGTGGACCTTTGTCAACTGGCTGCTCAACAATGCCGAGAAGACCCGTCTGGAACTGGCTGAGAAAGCCGCAGCAAATCCCAAGGCCGCCCGCTCAAGCGCCAAAAAGGCGCAGGCAGTGGCGTGGGGCACACTCGCCCTGGGCATCTTCGTGCCCCTGCAGGTGGTGTCGCAGACATGGGATGACCACGACCGTTCGGGCCGCTACACCACCCGCGATTTCGGCATGAACTATCTGGCCGGCATAGCCCCCAACGGCATCATCTTCACCAATGGCGACAACGACACCTTCCCCCTGTGGTACTGTCAGGAGGTGGAGGGCTATCGCACCGACGTGCGCGTGGTCAACCTCTCGTATCTCACCACCGACTGGTATGCCAACCAGATGCGCGTGGCCACCGACGGTGCCGCAGGCATCCCCACTTTCGCCCGCCCCGCCGATTACGCCTACGACCGCTTGCAGTTCTCATACTACGACCCCCAGAATTCACTGACCGACACCGTGAATGTGTTCACATCGCTCGACGATCTCTATCACAACGCCGATGCCATGTGGAAGGGTGTGAGAGTGATGCGCATGCCCAACATGTCGTTCCCCGCCAACGCTTCGGCGGCAGCGAAGGCCGGCGTGATTTCGCCTGAGGAAGTGCCCGCTGCCGAGGAGACTATCACTGTCACACTGGCCAACGACCCCAAGAACCCTTCGGGGGGTGTGACCCTCAGCCAGGCGCTCTCGCTCGACATGATCGCCACACAGGCTAAAAACGGATGGAACCGTCCGGCCTATTTCGCCATGACCGTGCCCGATGATTATTATCTGTCGCTCTCGCCCTATCTGCGTAATGTGGGTCTGGCCTATCAGGTTTCGCCGCTGCGCAACCCCGACGGCTCGGCCGAGACATGGACCGACACCGACAAGATGTTTGAGAATGTCACCACCAAATTCCGCTGGGGTGGCATCGACAAGTTAGGCAAGAACGGCGACATATATCTCGACGAGACTGTGCGCCGCATGGTCACCACCCACCGCTCGGGCATGGCCGACCTGGCCTCCGCGCTGATCAACGAGGGCATCGACGCGCTCGAAGCCACCGGCACACACCCCGCCGACTCCACCTTTGCCGCCGACCGCTTCGCCAAAGCCGAGATCGTGCTCGACCTTATCGGTGAGAAGCTGCCCACCCGCGTGATGCCCTATGCCATCCAGATAGGCTATCAGATCGCCGACAGCTATCTGCGGCTGGCTGCGCTCAAAGATAACGACCCGAAACTGAAACAGAAGGGTCTGACGATAGTGCGCGACGAAATCCGCCGCTACGGCGCTTTCCTCCCCTATTTCAACTCTCTGCGCCGCAGCCATCCCGCCGGAGGATTCAACAATCTTTCCACCGCCGACCGCTATATTCCCACCTACCTCTATCTGCTCATGCAGCTCTACGTGGAGGAGGGTGGCGACCTCAACGCGCTCCATGAGCAGCTGCTCGACCAGGGCATCGACCTCAATGACATTCAGAACTATATCGCCACGCAGAAATAGCCGGAATCATGCTCATTGAACGTCCGCCGCTCTTCTACCGTCTGCTCTTCCCCGAGGCAATCTGGCGCATCAAACACCGTCGCCGCAAGGTGGTGTTTCTCACCTTCGACGACGGTCCGATTCCAGAGGTGACGCCCTGGGTGCTCGACACGCTCGACCGCTACGGCATCAAGGCCACCTTCTTTATGGTCGGCGACAATGTGCGCCGCCACCCCGAGTTGCTCGAGGAGGTGCGCCGCCGTGGCCACGCCGTGGGCAACCACACCATGCACCATCTGCAGGGGATGAAAGTGACGGCCTACAGCTATATGCACGACATCTCCGAGGCCAACGACCTGATCGATTCGCCGCTGTTCCGCCCTCCCCACGGGCTGCTGCGCTGGAAACAGGCACGCGCCATCAAGGACCGCTATAATCTGGTGATGTACGACCTTGTCACGCGCGACTATTCCAAGAAACTCAACCCCGAGCAGGTGTTCAACAATGTGCGCCGCTATGCCCGCAACGGCTCCATCATCGTGTTTCACGACTCGCTGAAAGCCGAGAAAAACATGAAGGCGGTGCTTCCGCGTGCCATCGAATATCTGCGCTCGCTCGGTTACGAGTTTGAGCCCCTCCCGGTAAACTGAGAATTACCATGGATGCCGGCAAGCTCTCACAGATGCTCACCGACGCCGGAGCCTGCGCCGTGGCTTTCGCGCCCCTCCGGCCTGTCGACCACCATGCATGGGAGAGCTACAGCCGCTGGATAGCAACCGGCGGGCATGCCTCCATGGCCTATCTTGCGAATCATTCCGAAATCCGCCGTAACCCCGCGCTGCTGCTCGACGACGGGCCGCAACCCGGGGGCACCGTGGTGTGTGCCGCTTTCGCCTATGCCTCTGATGTTACATTCCGCCCGGGAGCGCTACGCATAGCCCGCTATGCTCTCGGCGACGACTATCACGAAGTGCTCCGTCGCCGGCTACAACCTGTGGCCGACGCCATCCTTGCCGCCACGGGGCATCCGGCGCGTATCTGCGTAGATTCCGCACCGATTCTCGAACGCTACTGGGCGGTGCAGTCGGGGCTGGGATTCACAGGGCGAAACCGGCAGCTGATAATTCCCGGAATCGGGTCGCACATTTTTCTGACCGAACTGGTCACCCGCGCCGAGTTCACCCCTTACGGTATCCCCATAGACCGGCAATGCCCCGAGGGGTGCGACCGCTGCCTGCGCGCATGCCCCAACCACGCCTTAACAGCTTCTAACCGCCAACCGTGGAGAGGAAGCCATGGAGAGGCGGTTTTTAACCGCCTGACTGAATCCTGTGGCTTTGACGCCCGCCGGTGCCTGTCGTTCCAGACAATCGAAAACCGCGGCGAAATCGACGCCGACCTGACGGTGCCCCGCGGCAGATTCTACGGATGCGACATCTGCCTGGAAGCGTGCCCGCTGTCACGCCCGTCATGCCGTGTGACTGTGCTCCCCGAGTTCCGTCCCCGCGAGCCACTGCTCAGCCTCACCCCCGCGACAGTCACCGCCCTCACCCCCGCCGCATATTCCCTCCTCTTCCGCCACTCCCCCATCCGCCGCGCCAAACTCGCCGGGCTCCTCCGCAACCTCCGCGCCCTCAACCCATAACCTCTAACCCGCGAGAGTTCTAATCTGAGGCATATTGCGTAATATTTCATATATTAACACTCTAAGTATCAGAATATTTTCTAATTTTGTAATTAGATTAGCCACAAGAATGTAAAACATGAGCAAACTGATTAAAACAAATGCCGAATACTCCCGGTGGATTCAGGAGTTGAAAGAACGATACCGTCGCAGTCAGATTAAGGCTGCTGCCAAAGTGAACTGCGAGATGCTGCGCTTTTACTGGTCGCTCGGCCGTGACATAGTGGCACGTGATGCTGAAAATGTTTATGGCAGCGGTTTCTATCGGAATCTAAGTCAAGATTTGAAAGCGGCTATTCCCGAAGCCGATGGCTTTTCTCGACAGAACTTGCAATACATGAAGAAGATGTATCTTCTTTATAGTGAATTATCTACAAATTGCCAACAACTTGTTGGCAATTCTGAAACTGAGATATGCCAACAGCTTGTTGGCACATCTCAAGGTATCAATGACGATATTATATTTTCTGTTCCGTGGGGGCATCATTGTACTCTGATAGATAAATATTTCGGTAGTGGAGAACGAGAAACCGCACTATTCTATGCCCATAAGGTTGTTGAAGAAGGTTGGTCAAGAAATATTCTGAAATCATTTATTGACACCAATCTGCATCTTCGGCAGGGCAAGGCATTGACAAGTTTCTCTCGTCTGCTCCCGGCTCCCGACAGCGAACTTGCTCAGGAACTGACCAAAGACCCATATATCTTCGATTTTACCGAAATGACCGAGCCATACAAGGAACGGGAGTTGAAAAAGGCTCTTATGTCAAATATATCCCGTTTTCTTCTCGAACTTGGTTCCGGCTTTGCCTATGTCGGGGAAGAATATCGTCTGAAAGTCGGTCACACGGAGCAATTCATTGATTTGCTGTTTTATAATATAAAATTGCACGCCTATTGTGTTATAGAAGTCAAGACCGGAACATTCGGAGCCGGCGACATAGGGCAGCTCGGCACTTATATGACGGCTGTAAATCATATCCTGAAAACCGAACAAGATAATCCGACAATAGGGCTTCTTATATGCAAGGATAAAGACAATGTGCTTGCCCAATATGCGCTTGAATCGTCATCGCAGCCCATCGGAGTGGCGGAATTCCAACTGACAAAATTCATCCCCGATGAGTTCAAGAGTTCTTTGCCCTCAATAGAAGATATTGAATTGGAACTGAAAGGTGAATAATTCAGCCAATAGACAATGGAAACCACTTTGGTTCAGGGGAGGGTGAAAGAGAAGGTGGTGAGGGAGGTTTCGGGGGATGTGGAGAGGGAGAAACGCGAGCGGTGGGCGCGCAGAATGTCGGTGACAAGCATCAGCCCCAGGCCGCGGTCGGGATTTTTGGTTGAGAAGAAGGGGGTGAACAGTTTTTTCGAGGCTTCGGGCGATATGCCTTTGCCGTTGTCGGTGACCGACAGGAGATGACATGCCGGGGTATCGGGTTCGGTCACGGCAGCCAACGACACGGTGATTACTCCTTTCTTTTCGTCGCCGATGCTTTCGGCTGCATTTTTTACAATATTGACAAGGACACGCTCCATAAGCATGGGGTCGATGCGTGATGGTGCCTCACCCTCGCCGAGGTTCATTTCAAGCGTGATGCCTCGGCCCGCGACCAGTGCCTGCAAAGCGGGACGCAGCCGCATGAGCCATTCATGGAGGTCGACCTGCTCGGGAACGGGCGCCGGCAGTTTCACAATATCGGCATAGCCGCGCACAAAGCCAACGAGATTGGCGCAGCTTGCGCTGCAACTCGTTATGGCATCGGCGGTGAGCGGATCGCCGGCATGCATTTCCTCCAAGCTTTCAAGCACCGACATCACGCTGCCCAGACTGTTGTTGACCTCATGGCCGATGGTGCGCACAATGGTGTTGAACATCTGCTTTTCGGCAGCTACAATCTCGTCGGTCAGTTTTTCCACAAGGATGAAACGGCGCCTGAAACCCTTGTCCATAAACCACAAACGCGAAATGCGCACTATAAGCGAGTCGGCCACACGCACCGTGCCCGTAGTGCCGTCGGATATTGAGTCGATTGCCTTGGCGAGCCGGGGCGACTGCATTTTCTCCCATGCGCGGTTGGTCTGCACTATCCTGCCGTCGAAATCACAGATGGCGACACCAAGCGGCGAGGCATCCACCACCTGACTCAGAAAACGGTTCTGTTCAAGATTTTTGAGGCGCTCGGCGCGCATCGAGTCTATCACGGAGTTGTAGACCTCGACAACCATGTCGGCATCGGCCTGACCGATAGGGTGCAGACGGCTTGAAAAATCCTGCTCGCGAAGCAGATACATGCCGTTCTGCACGGCTTTTAGCGGCGAGTGGACAGCCTGCGCCAGCAGCGCCGTCACAAGCAGCAACGCCACGCACAGCCCCACGATCCACAGCGTGCCGCCCTCGCCGACAGCGCAAACCACAACGGCCACTGTCAGCACCACCATCAACACTATGTAGACACGGTATCTCATAACTTGTATTTCTCGATACGGCGGTAAAGCGACTGGCGGGTGATACCCAGTTGCTTGGCGGCCTCCGACAGATTGCCTCCGCAGCGGTGCAGAGCCTCGCTGATGGCCTCGCTCTCCATTTCGTCGAGGGTTTTGGCATGCCGGTCGGCCTCGTTGCGGGCTTCGCTGCCGGCCAACGCTTTCTTTATACGGGCCACGAGGTCGGCGTTGCTCCACGGTTTGGTCACGAAATCGGTGGCGCCATAGGCCATGGTGGTCACCGCCTGTGGTATCGTGCCCCAGGCAGTGATCATTATCACCGGTATCTCGGGACGCAGGATGCGAATCTTGCGGAGCATCTCCACACCCTGGCGTCCGGTGGTCGAAAGCGTCAGGTTCATGTCGAGAATAACCAGAGCGACACGCTCATCGCGCACGGCCGCGAGGGCATCATCCTCATTGCCGACAGCCCACGGCTCATATCCGGCACGTTTCAGCGCCAGCGACACCGACATCCTCACGGCATTGTCATCATCAACAATCAGAATCATAATACAAAAATAGCGTATCCCGCCGAAATATGCAAGAGCACGGGTCAGCGGGATTCGGGTTATAAAAAATTTACATGCGGCACAGCCGGTCTATGTCGGCGTTGATGTCGCCCAGATGCTCGTAGTCATAGAGTGTGAGCGAGCGGATGCGGTACCAGTAGTTCCAGAATTTATACAGTTCGTTGATATACTGTCGCTTGCTCTCATCCTTCTTGGTCTGCGAATCATTGAGGTCGAGCGTGGAGATTTTGCCTATCATGAAGGTCTCGAAATTGGTGGTGTAGCGCTGGCCGGCGATTTCGTTGGCTCGGACGGCTATCGAGAGCTGTTGCTGCTGATTGCCGAAACGCTCCACCAGCACAAAAAGCTGCTGGTTGAAGTCGAGCGATTCCTGGCGCAGACGGCTCTCCATCACGCGCCGGTTGCTCTCGGCCACCTTCACCTTGCCGCGGCGCTTGCCCCAGTCGACCAGCGGTATGGATAGCCCCACCTCGATCAGCTGGTTGCCGCGCAGACGGCTGTAGGCATCCTCAAACCGATGGTCGGTGCCGGTGAAACCCGCCTGGGCATAGAGCTTTATCTGACGCAGATCCCCCTTGGCCTTGGCCACCTCGTAGTCGGCCTCGAGCTGCCGACGGCAAATGTTTTTGGCAAATTTGTTGTTGGCCAGGGCACGTTCGAGCGCATCGGCATAAGTGATGTGCGCCGCGGGGATGGTTTCGGGCACCACAGGCACGATCTCCACATCCTCGCCGAGGTCGAGAAACGACCGGAGCGTGAACATGTCGCTTTTAAGCGTGCTGCTGCACTCGGTGAGGTCAGACTGCGCGTCGAGCACGTTCAGCTCCATCTGGCGGAGGTCGTTCTCGCTTATTTGCCCCATTTTGCGCTTCTCCACTGCCACGGCGTAGAGCTTGTCGGCATTCTCGAGATTCTGACGCGCTATCGCAACATTCTCATGACTCATCACAAGCGTGAAAAAATAGTTTACTGTGGTCAGCGCCACATCCTCCGTGGCACTCAGAAACGCCGCCTTGGCCTCCTGGAAGCGCACCGGCTCTATGCGGCTGTCCCACTTGAAAGTGTTCACGCCGAAAATCGGCTGCTGGAGCGTCAGCGCCACAGGTATGGAAAGGAAGCGGTTGGAGCCTCCGTCCTCAAACTGGCGCATATAGTCGAGCGAGGTGCTCAGACTCACACTGCCGCCTGTCAGGGGGATATTCTGACTGACCGACAGCTCGGCCTGCGCGTCGAGATTGTGGGTGCGCACGAAGCTGTACTCGCCGTCGCTGTTCATATATGAAGTATAGCGGTCGTTATAGGAGGGGAGCGTGGCCGTGAGGGTCACCTCGGGGAGGCGCTCGGCGCGGTAACTGCGCCACTGCCAGTAGGCTGTCTTGAGTTCGTCAAGCGCCACGGCGGCATCCACGCTCTGCACGCGCGCCATGGCGATGGCGTCGTCGAGCGTCAGCGTCAGCTCGCGTGCCGCTCCCCTGGCGGGAAGCAGCAGCGCGGCCAGCGCCAGCATAAGTATGAATAAACTGTTAGTCATTGTGTTTCAACTTTACATATCTTTCAATGCCTCGGCGGGATTGACGGAGGCGGCGCGGCGCGCCGGAGCGTAGATGCCGGCGATGATGAGCAACCCCAGCACCACGATACTGAAAATGACAGGCACCGCAAGCTCGTTGTCAAGGATCGACAAGTCCATCATGTCGCAGAGATTCCGCACAATCCACACCGTCACGGGCGACGCCACTACCACGGCCACACCGAGCAGTATCAGCCCTTCGGCAAAAAAGCGCTGATAAATGTCGCGGTTGGTGGCGCCGTTGACCTTGCGGATGGCAATCTCGGGCACGCGCTGCTGCGTGCGGAACCAGAATGTGCCTAAGAAACCTAAGAATATCATCACCAGCACAAACAGGGCGCACACCGTGATACCGTTGATTGTCTGGGTTGTCTCCATCTGGCACATGTCGCGCAGGTCGGCCATGCTTGTGAAGTCGGTGGCGAACATGTTGCCCGCATGCATGTCGGCTACATTCGTCGACTCAACGAACCGATGCCCCATACCAGGCTTTAACCGCAGGACTATCAGCCGGGCGTCTTCCGGCCCGATCGGCTCATAATATGTGGAGTAAAATGTCGGCTCGAAGTCGGAACGGCGCATAGGCTCGGCAATGGCGCCGACATGGCGGATTTCGGGCGGGTCCTGTTTCTTCTCCACATCCTTGCCGACGAAATCGGCGGCCCGGGGAGTGTCGGCGGCAGGCATCTCCGCCTCGGAAAGCAATGTATAACTTCTGCGCATTATGTCGGCGAGCTGGCCGGGAGTCTCGCCTCGGACACCGCCGATCTGCATCACCTCCAACATCTCTGGCGATATGCCGCGGACATTGACGAAAGCGGTGCGTTTCTCATCACCTGGTAGCCCGACCGCCGTGCCCCAGAAATTGTACTGGTACGGGATGGAGTTGCTTGTCCCGTAGCCGGCTTTCTCCACACAGGGGTTGGAGCGCAGACGGGTCATGAGCATTTCAAGGTCGGTGGCGGCGGAATGGGCGCTGTCGTATGGGACATAGCCGTCGCAGTCCTCCTCCAGATTGTCGATCCAGGCCACATATATGTCGTCGAGGTCGGCGTGTAGCACCGGTTTTCTCAATGAATAGATTGAGTAGAGCATGCCGAAGATAAGCTGCAGCACCAGCAGCACTATCACAAGTTCGATTACGATCCAGATGTTAGAGCGCCACTCATTGAGCATCTGTCTCAGCAGTTTTCGTTTCATAGTTTTATGTGCTGAAGGTTACTTTGCGTTGATGGCCTCCACGGGGTCGAGGCGCGAGGCCTGCCAGGCGGGCACGGAGGCACTGATGAGGTTGAGGATGAAGCATACGCCCACGGCTATCGCTATGGTGCTCCAGTTTATCACAGCGCTGATGTCGGGGGTGACGCCGCTGCCGTAGGTGTCCATCTCCTCGTACAGTCCGCTGTAGGTCATGGCGAAGACAATGCCGAGCGCCACGCCCACGATGCCGCCCGCGAGGGTGACGAGGAAGTTCTCCCAGATGATGTCGGAGATGACGCGCAGGCGGGTGCAACCGAAGGCACGCCGCACTCCTATCTCGCTGATGCGCCGGCGCATGCGGCTGTGCAGCAGGCTGCTCAGGTTTATGGCAGGCACAAGGAGCAGAATGACATAGATGGTGTAGCGCACATGGCGGTCGGAGGAGGTGTCGGGTGTGGTGTTGCTGCCGCTGATGCCCCCCGCGATTGTTTCCTGATCGAAGGGAGCCTCATGATAGACGGTCTCGGTGCCTTCAGCGGCAAGCTCTGTGTCGAGGATGGCGTAGCGTGCCTTCACCTCGTCGCGCACCGAGCCGAAATCCACACCCTCCCTGACCAACAGCGCCGCCGAGGTGTCGCCGAATATGCCGGGGCTGTCGTCGAAGCCGTCGGCCATGAACACGTCGCCGCAGGCGGTGGTGGCAAGAAACGAGTGGTCGCTGACCACACCAGTCACGGTGTATTTCCGGTGGTTGAGGCTTAGGCTCTGCCCCACGCAGTCGACGGTGCCGAATGCCCGGCGGGCAGTGCGCTCGTTGATTACGGCCACCTTGAGTCTCGAGGCTACCTCCTCGGGAGTGTAGTATCGGCCGGCGATGAGTTTGTGGTCGAAAATCCTGAAAAAGCCGGCGTCGGTGCAGCGGGTGAAGACCTTGAAATATTGCCCTCCGGTTCCGGAGGCAGTCAAAGGCGAGAGCGACTGGAAGAACGATGTGCACTCCACACCTTTCAGGCCGTCGTAGAGTTTGCGGGCAGTCATGTAGCTAAGGCCGCCCGACGAATCGGAGTTGCCTGATGGTTTCTTGACATGGATGTATTTGCCCACCAGCAGCCGGTCGCGGCAGCTTTCGGGCGCGAAGGGCACCACTTTCACGCGCGTGGTGATCACCACGGCCATGAAGAGGAATATGGTGAGCACAGTGGCGATGAAGGTGACCGTGCTCACCAGCGGCTGCTGCCGCATGTCGTTGATTATCTGATGTATTTTCTGTTTCATCTCTTATCCGATTATGCGGCCGTCGAAGAAGCGCACGATACGGTCTGTTTCCTGCGCCTGCATTTCGTTGTGGGTGACCATTATGATTGTGGTGCCGTCCTCTTTGTTGAGGCGCTGGAGCAGAGCCATCACCTCGGCGCCCATCTTGCTGTCGAGGTTGCCGGTGGGTTCGTCGGCGAGGACTATCTGCGGATTGCCCACGATGGCGCGGGCTATCGCCACACGCTGCGACTGGCCGCCGCTGAGCTGGGTGGGCAGATGGTGGATGCGGTGCGACATCCCGAGGCGCTCGAGCACCTGCTCAACGCGCTCGCGGCGCTGACGGGCACTGACACCCTTTCGGCAGAGCAGGGGGACCTCGACGTTGGCGGCCACATCGAGGGTGGGTATGAGATGGAAGCTCTGGAACACGAAGCCAAGATTTGCATTGCGGAAGTGCGACAGCTGGCGGTCGCCGAGATTGCTGAAGTCGCGGTCGAGGATGGTCACGGTGCCCTTGGTGGGCTTGTCGAGCAGGCCTATGATGTTGAGCAGAGTTGATTTGCCGCAGCCGCTCGGGCCCATGATGCTCAGAAATTCACCCTTGTTCACTTCGAGGTTCACGTTTTCGAGCGCGGTGGTCTCAATTTCTTTTGTGCGGTATACTTTCCCTATACTGTTTAATGTGATTATTCCCATTTTATATTGAGTTTTTTCTTTTTGTTGTATTGTTCGGTATCGCTCACAATGATACGGTCGCCAGGCTTGAGGCCTTCGAGGATTTCCACATAGTCACGGTTGCAGTCGCCGGCGCGGACGGTACGCCTCGTGGCCCGGTCCTTCGAGTCGAAGACAAACACCTGATAAGCGCCCTCTCCCTTGTAAAATGAGCCGTTGGGCACACGCAGGGCATCGCTTTTGTAGCCGAAACTCACCTGCAGCTCGGTGCGGGCGCCCGAGCGCAGACGACTGTCGCGCGGATTGTCGAGACGCACCACAAACGACACCACCCCCTGCCGCGCCTGCGGCGTGATATTGCTCACTGTGCCGGAAAACTGTGCCCCGCTGACGCGCACGGTCACAGCGGCGCCCGGCTGTACGCGGTCGCTGCTCCCCTCGGGCACCTCGCCTATCACTTTGAAGCTCGACAGGTCGGCCACTACAGCCACCTTTTCGCCGGCGCCGACACGGCTACCCAGATCGGAGGTGATATAGGTGAGCACGCCGTCGAGCGGCGCCGGAATGCTGCCGCGGTGTATAGTCTTTTCCATCAGCGCTATGTCGCGGTCGGCCGAGCACACATTGAGCCGCTGACCGGCTTCGGCGGCCCGGGCGCGCTGACGTTCGTTGCGCAGGCGGGTGCGCAGCTGCTCGAGTTCGAGCACGCCGGCACGGCAGGCTGTCTCGGCCTGACGAACACGGTCGCCCGTGCCGCTGCCTATGCTGTCAAGACGCCGTTCGTTCTCCACATCTATGCGCAGGCGGCTCACATTCATCTCGCTCACCTTGATTTTCATTTCAAGGTCGCTGATCTCGGTCATGTTGTTAAGTTCGAGCTGCCGCAACTCCTGCTGGTGCATAGTGCGCGCATCGTGCAGTTTGCCCAGCGCCGTCTGCTCCTGCTCCAGGTCGAGCAGCAGCAACGGCGTGCCGGCCTTCACAGAGTCGCCCGGCTGGGCGAAAACCTTGAGCACCCGGGTCTCCACCGGCGAATTTATTATTTCCTCATACGCCGGAACCACGCGCCCGGTGGCGGCCACCGTGATTTCGATCGGACCGCGTTCGGCCGTACCGACCGTTATGTCGCGGCTATTGACCGACGGCGCCATATTCATCAGCACGAACGAAACGGCGGCGATGCCGGCAGCAGCGGCAATGCCCCACACCAGCGCCCGCTTTCTTTTTTCCTTTCTGATCTCTTTTTTGTCTATAGTTTTGTCCATAATGCGTGAATGCACATTTTTCAGGCTGATTCCCGAAAACTTTTTCTGCCACAAAACTATAATAAAAAAATCCCCATTACAACTCCCGCTGATTTTCAGCGCATTATCCCGTCCCCGCCTGTCCGCATCCGTACATCACCCCATTCTCTCCCCCTTATCCCCGCCGAAAAGGCGCATGTATTCCGCGGCGAAATTAGGGGTGAGGGGCGACGGATCCGATGCGATGGCACGCAGGATCTCCCTGCGGGTCCAGAATGCGCCCCCGTCAAGTTCCTCGGTGGGTCGCGGAGGAGTTGCGACCGTGGCGCGGAACACATTCACCAGTTCACGCTCGCGCTCACACTCAAATACATATCGACCAAGCCATTCGGGTTCGAAATCGGTGATACCCAGCTCCTCGCGCACCTCGCGGCGGAGCGCATCCTCTACACTCTCGCCAAGGTCGATGTGCCCGCCAACGGCCGTGTCCCACTTCCCGGGCTGAATATCTTTCCATTCAGGACGTTTCTGCAGATACAGACGTCCCTGCGGGTCGAACAAATGCAGATGCACCACCGGATGCAGCGGCCTCTCGACACCGTTATGGCACACCCCGCGGGTGGCCTGCCCTACCACATTGCCCTGTTCATCAACCAGCGGCAGCATTTCGTCAGCGTTATCTCTCATCTCTCCTTAACAAGCTATTAGATAGTTAATCAGATCTGACCGGTAGAGCAGCCAGTCGGACCGGTGTCATTATTTCAGCTACAAAGTTATAGCACTGACGTAACAACCCCAAATTTCCGAGGGGAAATTGTCATACCAATAGCTGAGAAATATGTTATAAAACATGTTTTGCGTAAAAGAGCGGGAAAGTTAACAACAGTTAACGGATTTGTGGACATATTTTCTCCTTGGCAAAACAAAGTTAATTGTGCGTAACTTTTTTGACCGGATATTATGCACGATTCGCAATCGGTTGTAACTTTGCATCAGTTTTTCATGGTATTAGATTTAAGGTAAGAAGATTATTCGTCGTGATGACGAGTAATTTTTTTTGCACTTATCTCATAATTCACTATTTTTGTAAAAAATTCAAGTAACTAACCCCCTACTATGATCAAAAAACAGCTTGCAATTGCCGCCATGGTTGCGGCAGCGCTGCCTTTGGGAGCCAAAGTGACGCTCCCCGCCATCTATTCCGACAATATGGTGGTGCAGCAGAATTCCACTCTTAAAATTCCCGGAAAAGCCGCTCCCGGCGCCAAAGTAACCCTCACCACCGACTGGCAGAAAGCGCCGGCAACGGCCAAAGCCGCCGCCGACGGCAATTTTGTCATCGAAATCAAGGCTCCGGCTGCCGGAGGTCCGTTCACCATGATTTTCAACGACGGCACCGGCGAAACCGTACTCTCCAACGTGCTTTCGGGCGAAGTGTGGCTCGCCTCCGGACAATCCAATATGGAATTCCCCGTGGAGGGGGACTGGGCCCGGCTGATGGGTAGCGACGAAGTGGTGGCCACCATGCAGCACCCCGACATCCGTCTGCTCCAGATCCGCAACACCATGTCGGGCCGACCGCTCGACGATGCCGACGTGGAGATGGGATGGGTGCTCTCCTCTCCCGCCGCCCGGGGATTCTCGGCCATAGGCTATCTCTTCGCCAAAGAATTGCGCGACTCGTTGAAAGTGCCCGTGGGCGTGATCGACGCCACATGGGGAGGCACACCGGTAGAAGCGTGGACCAGCTACGAACACGCCAACAAAGAGGGCGACTTCGACCAATATATGAAGGATGTCAAGGCCTTTGGCTACGACATCGACGCCATGGAGAGAGAAAAGAACAAAGCATATGCCGCCTGGCTCACAGGTAAGGCAGACAGGCTCTGCGACTTCGACAAGACCAGACTGCAATCGCAATGGCCCACAATGAATGCTCCAGGCGACTGGGAACCGGCGATACCGAACTTCGACGGCATCGCATGGATGCAGCGCTCGCTGTCACTTCCTGCCTCAGCTGCCGGCAAACCACTGAAAATCAGCCTGGCCGCCGACGACGATGAAGTCACATACTTCAACGGCGTGAAAGTAGGCTCCACGGCAGGCTATGGCGTCCGCCGTATCTACGACGTGCCCGCCAACCTTGTAAAGGAGGGTGAAAACATAATCACAGTGGTGATTTACGACGGTCAGGGCGGCGGCGGCATCGTTGGCGCAGCCGATCAGCTTTATGCCGAATGCGACGGAAACACCTATTCACTCGCCGGCCCCTGGCACTATAAGACCGCCGTCACAGCCGACAAGCTCACCGACTATCCCCGCCACAGCGGTCTCATGGGCACCAACCGACCCGCCGTGCTCTACAACGCAATGATCCATCCGCTCCGTCATCTCCCCATCAAAGGCGCCATCTGGTATCAGGGGTGCAACAATGTGGGCCGCCACCAGCAATATGAACGCATCTTCAAGGAAATGATCACCGGCTGGCGCGAGGATTGGAACAACCCCACGATGCCCTTCTACTTCGTGCAGCTCGCAGGCTTCCTGCAGCCGCAGACATTGCAGCCCGAATCGGCGTGGGCCTACCTGCGCAACGCACAGGCAAAAGCGCTTGAACTCCCCGGCACAGGCATGGCCACCGCCATCGACCTCGGCCACCCCACCGACATTCACCCCACCAACAAACAGGATGTGGCGCACCGCCTCTCGCTCAACGCCCTTAAGAAAACCTACGGCCACTCCGGCCTCGTGGCCGACGGTCCGCGCTGCATCTCGGTGAAAGCCGACGGCAACAAACTTGTGCTGAAATTCGACAGCGCCGTCAGCGCCCGCAATGCCGCAGTCACCGGTTTCATCCTCCGCGACGCCGACGGCCGTTGGGCCAACGCCAACGCCCGCATCACCGGCGCCGACACCGTGGTGCTCTCCTCGCCTCTGGTGAAGAAACCCACCGTGGCACGCTACAACTGGGCCGACTATCCCGACGGAAATCTCTACGGCAGCACCGGTCTCCCGGTAGCTCCGTTCACCACCGACTAAGAAAAATATCATGTCATGACCAATCAGTGTCTGCGAAAGTTCACTCGCAGGCACTGATTATTTTTGTAATTTTTTGGTCAAAACCGCCAATTTCCGATAAATTTCAGTTCAAAATAGCTTTAGCCCGCCACACCGCACTCTGTTTGAACAATAATTTTACGCCTCCCGCCGATTCGCGTATTAACTTTGCAACATCTAAGGGAAGACGCAAAAAATATCCCTGCACCTCCCTCAACCAAAATTCCTTAAATTAATTCACAATCCTAACCTGACTGATTAACAAACCTGACTACACGATTTTTTTCATCCCGGCAAACCGCCGGAGCGAAGAAAAAAATGTAATCAAATATTACTTCAAAGAAATTAACCGATTTTTCAAGTGTAAAACACGTAACCCCGATTCAAGTATAAACCTACACATTCACGGCCATCCGCATCTCAGCGGAGAAGCGGATGGCCGGAGAATAGAAGAAACAATCTGCGGCTGACGTGAGTCACCCCCATGATAAGTGATCCGTAACTTTAGTTAATAATTAGGTATAGTTAGTAAGGCCGTAAATAAAAAGACGACTGCGGCGAGGGAAACAAACATGAGTGTTTCCACATCGACGCAGTCGTGACAAAAGTACAGGAGAAAACTTTTATTTGCGGTGACGACGGTTTGCGGTGACGCACGCCGGAGTAACTCCGGACGCAGGCTTTGTAGCCTCGTCCACAGCTTTGTTGGCTGCGCTGAGTGCCCTGTTGGTAGCATTCCGCGTAGCCTTCATTGTTTTGTCGGCAGCTTCGCGGGTAACCTTCACGGCATTGTCGGCGGCATCGCTGGCGCGGATGGCCACACGTCTGATTTTTCCTGAAATAGTTTTCGGCAGCTCCTTCACGAATTCTATCACGCGCGGATATTTGTAAGGAGCGGTGATGCGCTTCACATGATTCTGGATATCCTTGACCAGGGCGTCGCCGGCCATGCGGGCATACTCCTTGGCCAGCACTATCGTGGCCTTCACCACCTGGCCGCGGATGTCGTCGGGCACAGCCGTGATGGCACATTCCACCACAGCGGGGTGGGTGAGGCATGCGCTCTCCACCTCGAAGGGGCCGATGCGGTAGCCCGACGATTTGATCACATCGTCCTTGCGGCTGACGAACCACAGATAGCCGTCGTCGTCGCGGAAAGCGATGTCGCCTGTATGATAGATACCGTTGCTCCATGTGCGGGCCATCTGCGATTCATCCTCGAGATATTCGATCATCAGGCCGGCAGGCTTGTTGTCGCGCTCGGCGCGGATCACAATCTCGCCGTTGACGCCGCTGGGCACCGGGCGACCCTGTTCGTCGACCACATCGATGTCGTAGGCAGGATTAGGCTTCCCCATCGAACCCGGTTTCGGGGTGAGCCAGGGGAAGGTGCCGACCGTCAGCGTGGTCTCGGTCTGTCCGTAGGCCTCGCGCAGTTCCAGACCGGTCAGCTCTTTCCATCGCTCGTAGACCGAGGGATTTAGCGCCTCGCCGGCGATGGAGCAGCGCGTGAGAGCCGACAGATCATATTTCGACAGATCCTCGCGGATGAGGAACCGGAACACCGTGGGAGGTGCACAGAACGAATTGATATGATATTTCGAAAGAATACCGAGCAGATCGGCTGGCACAAACTTGTCGAAGTCATAGACAAAGACCACGGCACCGCAGATCCACTGACCGTAAAGTTTGCCCCAGGCGCATTTGCCCCAACCGGTGTCGGCCAGAGTGAGATGGATGTCGCCCGGCTGGAGCTGATGCCAGAAACGTGCCGTGACCACATGCCCCAGAGGATATGTGAAGTCGTGGGCCACCATTTTCGGCTCGCCCGAGGTGCCCGAGGTGAAATAGAGCAGCATCGGATCGGAATTTACATTGACATGCTCGGGGCGGCGGAAGGGAGGTGCTTTCTCGATGGCCACATCGAAGTTGAGCCACCCTTCGGGCACCGACGGTCCGGTGGAGATCAGCCACTCGAGCGAGGGGCAGTCGCGCGCGGCCTCGTTGATATGGTCGGTCATGTCGGGATCGCCGGCAGCCACAATCACTTTGATAGATGCGGCATGGCAGCGGTAGCGGATATCCTCGGGGGTGAGCAGATGCGTTGCGGGGATGGCCACGGCGCCGAGCTTGTGCAGGGCCATCATGGATAGCCAGAACTGGTAGTGCCGTTTTAGCATCAGCATCACGCGGGTGCCTTTGCCCACGCCCAGAGCCTGAAAGAAAGAGGCCGTGCGGTCGCTCAGCTCCTTAAGCTGGCGGAAATTGAAGTGCCGCTCCTCGCCATCCACGTTGGTCCAGAGCAGAGCCTCACGTTCGGGTTCCTCTTCGGCCCAGCGGTCGACTACATCATAGGCAAAATTGAAATTCTCAGGAACCGTAAGCCGGAAATTGGCGGCGAAGTCCTCATAGCTGGCGAAATCGGTCCGATTAGTGAAACGTTCTATCATAATGACTGTGAAATTGTAAACCTTAAGAACTCGCTTAGAGCATGTTTGGTTAACAACACATGCTCTAAGGATTTTTAACCTAAAACGTCCGAAAGTTACAAAAAGATTTTCGGGCAGCCAAATAAGCTACTGAATATCGGCGGGAAATGCACACTCATTTTAACTTTTTAAAAATATGTTATATAACATAAAACGCCTCCACAACGTTTGTAGAGGCGTTTCGGGGCAAAAGCCCGGGATTTCATTTTTAACATTCGGCACACATGAGTGTGCAAATGTGCCGAAAATGCGTTCAGACAGTGTAACCGGCCATAGTGGCCAGGGTGCGGTCATCGGCGATTTTGGAGCCGATGGTGGTGAGCAGGTCGCCGACTATGGCGCCGTTCACACCGATGCGGAGCGCCTGCAGCTGCGATTCGACACTGAGGCGGGCGCGGCCACCGGCAAAACGGATGGCCACAGAGGGGTGAACGAACCGGAAGAAGGCCACCGTGGCGAGAATCTCCTGTTCGGAAATCGGCTCGGCATGTTCGAGCGGTGTGCCGGGAATCGGCGACAGCACATTTAGCGGTATCGACTCCGGCTCCACCCGTCTCAGTTCCAGGGCCAGCTCTATGCGCTGGCGGCGCGTTTCGCCCATACCGATGATGCCCCCCGAGCACACCTCCATCCCAAGCTCACGGGCAATGGAGATGGTGCGGATCTTGTCCTCTACCGTGTGGGTTGAGCAGAGTGTGCCGAAATATGATGGAGCGGCCTCGAGATTGCAGTGATAGCGGCTGACACCGGCATCGCGGAGTTTCTGCAGCTCCTCCCGACCGAGCAGCCCCATTGAGGCGCACAGCCCTATGCCGCCACGGCTGTGGATTTCGCTGATATATCCGCAGGCGCGGTCGAGATCGGCGCCGCGGAGGGCGCGGCCCGAAGTCACCAGAGAGAATCGGCGCACACCGCGGCGGCGGTTGTATTCGGCGGCATCGAGGCATTCCTGACGCGACACCAGCGGATACACGTCGCAGTTGGTGTGGTAATGCGCCGACTGGGCGCACCATTTGCAATTTTCGGAGCAACGGCCCGAGCGGGCATTGATGATCGAGCAGGTGTCGAACTCGCGGCTGACGCAGCGGCAGGTGATCTCCTCAGCGCAGCTGAAAAGCTCCGGGAGGTCGGCATCCGCGATGTTTTCGAGCGACAGTGCCTCCTCGGCCGAGAGCATTTCTCCGCCGAGAATTTTTTCCTTGAATTTCTGAATCTGTGACATTTCCAATTAAACAAGCTCTTGGCTTATTCGGAAGCGGGGAGACCGAAAGCGGCACGCAGGGTGTCGACATAGTCGAGGCGTTCCCAGGTGAAAAGGTCGACGGTGCGGGTGAAAGTGTGACCCGTGCTGTCGCGGAATGTCTTGGTGACGGTGCGCGGAGTGCGTCCCACATGGCCGTAAGTGGCCGTTTCGGAATAGATCGGCGCGCGCAGTTTCAGCCGTCGCTCGATAGCGGCGGGACGCATGTCGAAGATTTCCGACACCTTGGCCGAGATTTCCGCATCGGAGAAGGGCACAAGAGCCGTACCCGATGTGTTGACATAAAGACTCACAGGCGCTGCCACGCCAATGGCGTAGGCCACCTGAACCAGAGCCTGACGGCAGACGCCGGCGGCCACGAGATTCTTGGCGATATGACGGGCGGCATAGGCGGCCGAGCGGTCGACTTTCGACGGGTCTTTGCCCGAGAAGGCGCCACCGCCATGGGCACCGTGACCGCCATAGGTGTCGACAATGATTTTACGGCCTGTGAGACCGGTGTCGCCGTGGGGGCCTCCGATCACGAATTTGCCGGTGGGGTTGACATGGAGAGTGGTGCCGTGGCCCAGCTGAGCCACGAATTTCTCAAGCAGCGGGCGCAGCTCCGCGGGGATGACGGCTATGGTGCGGGGAATGAGGATGTCGCGCACATCGCGTGTGATAGTGGCGAGCATCTCGGCATCGGCGCGCTCGCGTGCCTCGCGGTATGCCTCGGGGGTGGGATAGTCGCTCTCGTGCAGATTGTAGAAATCGTCGTGCTGGGTGGAGATGACGATGGTGTCGACCTTCACCGGGCGGTGCTCCTCGTCATATTCCACTGTCACCTGGCTCTTGGCATCGGGGCGCAGATAGCAACGGCGGTGTCCCTCTGCATCGGTGTAGGTGAAATCGGTGGCGGCGGGGTTGTCCTGAGCCTCGCGGCGGATTTTCGACAGCTCCTTGAGCAGCGCGTGCGACAGAGCGATAGTCAGCGGAATCAGCAGCGGAGTCTCGTCGCAGGCATAGCCGAACATCATCCCCTGGTCGCCTGCGCCCTGGTTGTCGGCATCGGCGCGCTCCACACCGCGGTTGATGTCGTGGCTCTGCTCATGGATGGCCGTGAGCACACCGCACGATTCCGCGTCAAACTTGTAGTCGGAGTTGTTGTAGCCGATCTCCTTGATCACCTTGCGGGCGGTGCCGTCGAGGTCGATATAGGCGTTGGATTTCACCTCTCCGGCGATAATCACCTGACCGGTTGTGACAAGAGTCTCACATGCCACTTTCGACTGAGGGTCGGCGGCAAGGAACTGGTCGAGGACAGCGTCGGAAATCTGGTCGGCGACTTTGTCGGGATGACCTTCGGAAACTGATTCCGATGTAAAAAGGTAGTGCATGGTTTTTTAGCATTTTTTAATGTGGTTGCAAGCAATCAAATTTATCCACGTAGCGGCGGCGGTAAAGCCTCACGGCCACAGCCGGCTGAATGTAAAGGATCGAACCCACCGGGATTGCTATATAACCGGAGGGGGACTGCAAAGTTAGCAACAATTATACAATTCTGCAAAAAAATCGACAGAGCGGCTATCTTAGCTACATAGCTGCTTTGGCGCCGGTCAGGGGCGCACGAGTTTCAGCACCGGGGTCGAGGAGTCGCCCAGGAGCAGGCGCACAAGGAACACGCGGCTGTCGAAGGGCGCGGTGTCGATGGCCATGGTGCGGGCCGGAGCGGCGCGGTGGATGGTGAGCACGCGGCCCGAGACATCGTAGAGCTGCACCTGACGGATCTCCGTGTCGCATTCGAGGCGGAGCACCATGCCGTCGAAGACGCCGCGCACGGCAGCGCCGTCGGCCACATCGGTTATGTATGTGTCGTCGACAGCCGAGGGATCTTTCTTCTGGAGCTGGAATTCACGCCACTGGGGGGTGTTGGAGTAGGTGTCGAAAAGTTCGGGCGACACGTAGCAGACGGCGGCGGGCTGGTCGGTCTCGGCCCACACATCCTTGCCGAGCGAGGGCACAGCCTTCATGCTCGAGGCGTCGAGCGATGTGAGGTTGGGCATACGCTCCATTGCACCCGAGCCGATTTGGCTGACGGTGGCGGGGAGTGTAACTGCCGTCGCGAGGTTGCCCGAAAGGGCATAGTCGCCGATGGAGTCAAGAGCCAGATTCTCCAGATGGTTCACACCTGTGAGAGTGGATCCATAGACGAAATGGGAGGGGAGCGATTTGACATTTCCGGCCATAGCTGTCACTTCGGAGGCAAGCTGGCTGTTGAGGGCGAAAGCGCCGCGGCCCATCGAAACCACCGAGGAGCCGACAGCCACGTCAAGCAGGTCGTTGCAATTCGAAAACGCCCACTCGCCGATAGCGGCAAGACCGGAATGGTTGCTCAGATCGAGCGATTCCAGGCCTGCACCGGCAAAAGCGAGATCGCCTATCGATACAAGCGACGCCGGCATCTCAATGCTCTTCAGCGCCACGCATCCGGCAAATGCCGATTCTCCGATTGATTTCAGGCCTTCGGGGAGCTGCACGTCGGTCAGAGCTTTGCAGTTGAGGAATGTCGACGCCGGCAACTCCGTGATGTCGGCCAGAATGGTCACCTCGCTGAGCATGGGGCAATCCTTGAACATCCGGTCGCCCAGGGAGGTCACCGAGGCGGGCACGGTGATTTTCTCGAGTGCGGGGAGCGAAGAAAAGGCTCCCGCCCCGATGGTTTTCACCGTTGACGGAATCTCGATTTCACGGGCGCCGATATTGCCCAGGGCGCCTGCCTGAATGGCCACGATACCGGCCGGAAGTTTCACTGTGGTTGCGGGCACCGACAGCAGGGCGGCCTCGGGGAGGATGTCGGCGCCGGAGGTCATTATGCCCGATTCGATCCTGTCGCCGCTGTAGGCGGCCACGGTGGCACCCGAGAGGTCGAGCGTGTGGAGATTGCGGAGATTGCGGATGACGTCGAAGTCGCTGGCGTCGATTGAGCCGGTGACTGTGAGCGAGGTCTCGTCGGGGCTGACCTGCGAAGCGAGCGAACCGGGCGTGGCTTCAACCACGGCGGCGCAAGCCACAGCGGAGGCGCCGACCAGCAGGGCGGCGGAGAGAATATGGCGGAAAAGATTCATGTGTACGTGATTTTACACACATATAACTGCGAAACTACCGATTTATTGCCCTGACATGGAAAATTGGAGCACGGGCACACAATATATCACAGATTATAGTTAACTTTGCAACATCTGATGCGCTATGGGAAGAAACCGATTGAAATCGCTGATATGGGTGGTGGCGGCAGCCGCCGGTTTATGCTCTGTGTTGTCATGCGGAGGCCCGCGCACACCGTCGCTGGTTTGCGAGGCGGCATCGGCCACGGCCAATGAGATCGCCTTCGTCGGAGCGGCCGACGATGCCTCGCGTGTGCCTCAGCTTTTCGCGGCCTCGCATGCCTCCGAGGCCTCCGACTGCGGCACTGACGCGGCGGGAGCCGACCACGGCCTCATCCATCACACTGCGGTAATGGCCATCCTCCTCCCCTACGACACCGTGAGGGCACACAACCGCTATGAACGGCATCTCGACTCCATGCCTCCCGCCGGCGTGAAACTGCGCATCAACTATCTCGGCGCCCCGCTGGCGCGCGTGTTCAACGACAGCAACAAGGTGCAGATTGCAGCCGCCGAGCAGATCGGCATAGCTCCAATGCACACCCTTCGCGACGCCTGGGACAACGCGCAGCGCCTCGAACGGCTCAGCAGTTGCGAGGAATACTATCTCGACAACCTCACCCACTCCATCCCCTATCTGGTGCCGCGCGCCCACCGGCTGCTGAAAGATATCGGCGCCGCTTTCCGCGACTCGCTTCAGGCTCGCGGCGGGGGAGCCTACCGCGTGAAGGTGACAAGTGTGCTCCGCACACCCTCGCTGGTGCGACAACTGCGCCGGCGCAACCGCAACGCTGTCGACACATCGGCCCACCTCTACGGCACTACATTCGACATCTCGCACATCAACTTTATCTGCGACTCTCTCACCGTGGCCCGCACCCAGGAGGACCTGAAGAACCTCCTCGGCGAAGTCATCGAGAACGAGCGCCGCAACGGACGCTGCTACGTGAAATATGAGCGGAAGCAGAGCTGCTATCACGTCACCGCCCGATAATCCTCACTACTATGTTAAAAAAGATTCTGAAATGGTGCGCATGGATTGCAGGCTCGGCAGTGACACTTCTGCTGCTTGCATGCACGCTGATTGTGTGGATTCTCACCCCGGTCAAACTCACCCCGATGGTGGAGCGCGAGGCCTCGCGCTATCTCGACGCCGACGTGAAACTGGCACGCGTGGAGCTGACATTCTGGAAGACCTTCCCGCGGATGCAGCTCGAGGTTGACTCTCTGCAGGTGATCTCGCGGTCGCTCGACCATCTGCCGCAGGCCGACCGCGCCAACCTCCCCGCCGACGCCGACTCGCTCCTCTCCATACGCCATTTCAACGGTTCGCTCAATGTGGTGAAGCTTCTGGCGGGCAAAATCGCCCTCCATGATGTGGTGTTCGACCGACCGGCCGTCAATATCGTCCAGGTCACCGACTCGGTGGCCAACTGGCGCATTTTCCCTGAAACTGAGGAAGAGACCGACACCACACCCATATCCGTCCCCGACATATCGATCAACTCATTCCGCATCGTCAACTCCGGACCGCTGCGGTTTCGTTCGCTCATCGACTCGCTCGATGTGAGCGCACGCCTGCAAGATGTGTCGTGCGACGGCGCCGACGCGCCCCGCTACAGCATCGCGTTCCGGGGCGACATGCGGCTCCCGTTCCTCAGCGAGTTCCGGCTCTCGGAACTTACTTTCGGTCTCGACGGCACTCTGCGCTGGCACCACGACACCCCGCTGGCCGTGGAAGCCGACAACATGCATCTCACCCTCGACGACTACCGGTTTGACTTCTCCACCGCCCTCGACTTCTCGGGCGAGCCTGCAGTGACCCGCTTTACCGGCAGCATCGACGCCATTTCCATCGAGCAGGCGCTGAAACATCTGCCGCCGCAGGTGCGTCCTCTGGCCGAACCGCTGAAAACCGACATGAAGCTGTCGGCCACCGTGGAGTTCACCCGCCCCTGGGTGCTCGCCGACACCATTCTCCCCTCGCTCAAAGCCACTCTTGAGATCCCCGACTGCCGGGCTCAGTACCAGACGCTCCGTTTCAGCGAATTTGCCGGACAGCTCGAGGTGGACCTCGACGGCAGCGACATGAACCGCTCCATATTCCATCTGAATAAATTCCATATTGTCGGCGCGGGCGTGAATCTCGATCTGAATCTCCGCGCCACCGACATCGTCAAAGACCCCAATATCGCCGGCAACTTCCGCGGCACCGTCGACCTCGGGCGCATACCGCCCCGTCTGCGCAGCCGCATCCCCGTGCACATCACCGGTCTGCTGAGCGGCAACGCCGATTTCCGTCTGCGCATGAGCGACCTCTCGGAGGCCAACTTCCACCGCCTCTACGCCGACGGCGAGCTGATGCTCCGCAACATCTCGGCCGACGCTCCCGGCATGATGCAGGCACGCATGCGGCTGGCCCGTCTGCAATTCGGCACCGACAACAGTTTCGTCTCCGCCGGCGGACAGAAAGTCGACTCGCTGTTACAGGTGTCACTTAAAATCGACACCCTCTGGGCCGACGGCATGGGTATGAATCTCGAACTTAAGAACTTCCGCGCCGGAGCCGGCACCGTCAACCGGCAAGGCTCGGCCGACACCACCGAGATAAACCCCTTCGGCGGATACATAGCCATGGAGCGTCTGAAATTCGACTCCACCACCGACTCCATGCGTGTGCGATTGCGCGACGCCGCGGCCGGCGGCTCCCTGCGCCGTTTCAAAGGGGAGGCACGCTCGCCGCTGATGAATCTCAAAGTAGCCGCCGGGCGCCTGCTGTTCGGCCAGCAGCTCGGCCGATTCGCATTGCGCGACGCCGACCTTGATCTCACCGTCCACATGCGCCGGCGCAAGCATCACCGTCCTCCCCACGCTCCCGCTTCCGGCGTCGGCGCCCCTGCCGGCGCACCCGGCAGCGCACCGGGTGCCGCTGCGGCGCAGCCTGCCTATGGCGACGTCGACCTCACGCTCGACTCCAAGGACCGCAATTTCATGCGCAACTGGGATTTCTCGGGCCACATACGCGCCGGTCGCGGCAGTTTCGCCACCCCCTATTTCCCGCTGCGCAACCGCCTGCGCAACATCAACCTGACTTTCTCCTCCGACTCCGTGAGACTGAAAGATCTCACGCTGCGCTCGGGACAGAGCGATTTCCGCATCAACGGCACCATCACCAACCTGCGCCGCGCTCTCACCGCACGCCGCAACAACACTTTAGGCGTACAGTTTGACATCGTCAGCGACACCATCAATGTCAACCAGATCGTGCAGGCGCTCTTCGCCGGACCGGCGCTGGCGCAGCAGACCCCATCGGAGAATCTCTGGAGCGACGACGACACCGACACCGACGTTGACACCACAAAGGCCGTGACCGACACGCTGCCCCTGCTGATGCCCCGCAACATCGACGCCCATCTGCGCGTCAGCGGCGCCAACGTGCTCTATTCCGACCTGGTGCTGCACCGCTTCAGCGGAGATCTGCTCCTCTTCGACGGCGCCCTGAACCTGCGCGACCTCTCGGCCGCCACCGACATCGGCTCAATCTCGCTCAACGCCCTCTATCAGGGCGCGCAGCCCGATTCACTGTCGTTCGGCATGGGCATGAAAGTCGACCGCTTCCGCCTCGACCATCTCGAGACGCTTGTGCCCGCCATCGATTCCATCATGCCACTGATGGAGAGTTTCGCCGGCATCGTCAACGCCGACGTGGCCGTCACCACCGACGTCGAACGCAACATGGACATAAACCTGGCATCGCTCCGCGCCGCCATCCGCATCGCCGGCGACTCGCTGGTGCTTCTCGATCCCGAGACTTTCAAGACCGTGAGCAAATGGCTCCTGTTCAAGGACAAGAAGCGCAACATGATCGACCACATGGAGGTGGAGGCCGTGGTGGAGAACAACGCCGTCACCCTCTACCCCTTCATCTTCAACATCGACCGGTATCGCCTCGGCGTGATGGGCCACAACGACATGGCCATGAATCTCAACTATCATATCTCGGTGCTCAAATCGCCCATCCCGTTCAAATTCGGCATCAACATCAAGGGCACACCCGAGAAAATGAAAGTGCGCCTCGGTGGCGCCAAAATCAAGCCAGGCATGGTGCTCGAGCGGCATGAAATCGCCGACAACACCCGTGTGAACCTTGTGCAGCAGATCGAGAACGTGTTCCGCCGCGGAATGTCGAAGGCGCGCGCCGGCAAAGTGCGCTTCCCCCTGGCCTCCCGACCCGAAGCCACCGGCGGCATCGACCGCGACGCTCTGCGCGAAGCCGCGGCAACCGTCGCTCCCGACGCCGACGACCGTCTCAGCTATGCCGACTCGCTCCGCATGATCGAAGCAGGCCTAATCGAGAATCCCGACTCCACCCGATTCCCCACGAAACTCCCGATTTTGCAGAGTGGGAAAAAATGATTAAATTTGCGCGCTATTAATCACCTTCCAATTACCCTACCGGAATGGAAAAGAAACACATCGCAGACAGAATCCAGAAGCTGGCCGTATCGGCCACCCTCGCCATGTCGCAGAAGAGCAGCGAGCTCAAAGCCGCCGGCGTTGACGTTGTAAACCTCTCAGTAGGCGAACCCGACTTCCCTACTCCCGAACATATAAAACAGGCCGCCAAGAAGGCCATCGACGACAACTATTCGCATTATTCACCCGTGCCCGGCTACATGAGCCTCCGCCAGGCCATCGCCGACAAGCTCGCCCGTGAGAACCACACCAACTATTCTCCCGCCGAAATCGTGGTATCGACAGGCGCAAAGCAGGCTCTTAGCAACGCCCTGATGGCCGTGATCAACCCCGGCGACGAGGTAGTGATCCCCGTGCCCGCATGGGTCAGCTACGTGGAGATGGTGAAACTCGCCGAGGGCACCCCGGTGCTCGTGCCCGCCGGTGTCGACCAGAACTTCAAGGTCACCCCCGAGCAGCTCGAAGCCGCCATCACCCCCGCCACCAAACTGGTGCTCATCTGCTCCCCCTCAAATCCCACGGGCGCCGTCTACACCCGCAGCGAGATGGAGGGCATCGTGGATGTGCTGCGCCGCCACACCGGCGTGTGGCTCATGTCCGATGAAATCTACGAACACATCAACTACACTCCCGAAGGCCACGTGTCGTTCGGCGAGTTCCCCGAAATAAAAGACAGGCTGATCATCGTCAACGGTGTCTCCAAGGCCTATGCCATGACCGGATGGCGCATCGGCTATCTGGCCGCACCCGCCGACGTGGCCAAGGCTTGCTCCAAACTGCAGGGACAGACCACCTCGGGCACCTGCTCCGTGGCGCAGAAAGCAGCCGAAGCCGCCTACACCACCTCGCAGGAATGCGTGGCCGAGATGCTCGAGGCTTTCCGCCGCCGCCGCGACCTCATTGTGGGTCTCTGCCGCGCAATCCCCGGCATGAAGCTCGAGGAGCCTCAGGGCGCATTCTACATCTTCCCCGAGGTGAGCGCCTTCATCGGCCGCAGCTACACCGCAGCCGACGGCTCCCGCAAAACCATCGCCGACGACAACGACCTGGCAATGTATCTGCTCGAAGAAGCCCACGTGGCCACCGTGGCCGGCTCGGCATTCTGCCTCCCCGGCTATATCCGTCTGAGCTACGCCGCAGCCGACGACCAGCTCGTCGAAGCCATGGACCGCATCGCCAAGGCTCTCGCCCGTCTTTCGTAAAACCTGAAAGACCATCGCCTGTCTTTAGTAAAACTTAAAATTTATTGCCGAAATGAATTTCACCGACGAACTCCAGTGGCGCGGCATGATCCACCAGATGATGCCCGGCACCGACGAATATCTCAAAAAGGGGATGACAAGCGCCTACCTGGGCATCGACCCCACAGCCGACTCGCTCCACATCGGCCACCTCGTGGGCGTGATGATGCTCAAGCACTTCCAGCGCTCGGGCCACAAGCCCATCGCTGTCATCGGCGGCGCCACCGGCATGATCGGCGACCCCTCGATGAAGAGCCAGGAACGCAAACTGCTCGATGTCGACACCCTGCGCCACAACCAGGAATGCATCAAGAAGCAGCTCGCAAAATTCCTTGACTTCGATTCCGACGCGCCCAACGCTGCCATCCTCGTCAACAACTACGACTGGATGAAGGACTGGTCGTTCCTCGACTTCATCCGCGAGGTGGGCAAGTGCATCACCGTCAACTACATGATGGCCAAAGACTCCGTGAAGAAACGTCTCTCGGGCGAATCGGGCCAGGGCATGTCGTTCACCGAATTCTCCTATCAGCTCCTCCAGGGCTACGACTTCCTCCACCTCTACCGCACCCACAACTGCCACCTGCAGCTCGGCGGTTCCGACCAGTGGGGCAACATCACCACCGGCACCGAGCTGATCCGCCGCATGGCCGGCGGCGAAGACGCTTTCGCTCTCACCTGCCCCCTGATCACCAAGGCCGACGGCGGCAAATTCGGCAAGACCGAAAGCGGCAACGTGTGGCTCGACCCCGCACGCACATCCCCCTACCAGTTCTACCAGTTCTGGCTCAACGTATCCGACGAAGACGCCGAAAAATACATCAAGATCTTCACTGTCCTCACCCGCGAGGAGATCGCCGACCTGGTGGCGCAGCAGCAGCTCGACCCCGGCGCACGCCCCCTGCAGAAGCGCCTCGCCAAGGAGATCACCACCATGGTGCACTCGGCCGAGGACTACGAGATGGCCGTCGAGGCCTCGCAGATTCTCTTCAGCAACAAGGCCGCCGACATCCTCCACAAAATCGACGAAGCAACGCTGCTGGCCGTCTTCGACGGTGTGCCTCAGTTTGAGATTTCCCGCTCGCTGCTCAAAGAGGGCGTGAAACTCGCCGACCTCCTCACCGACCACGCTCCCGTCTTCCCCTCGAAGGGCGAGCTGCGCAAACTGGCCCAGGGCGGCGGCTTCTCAATCAACAAAGAGAAGATTGCCGACCCCTACACCCCCGCCTCCGAAGCACTCCTGCTCAACGACCGCTACATCCTGGTGCAGAAAGGCAAAAAGAACTACTTCCTGCTCAAAGTCACCGACTGACTCCTATGGAGAGGCGGCTTTCCAGCCGCCTGCTACCGTAGATAGTCGGAAACACTTTCATCTGAACCCTCAACTGTCATGGCGCAGCTGATGCTCATAATCAACCCGATTTCGGGCACAGGCAGCAAGAAAGGCATCGCCGACCAAGTGGTCGCGGCCATGGCTGCCTGCGGCCACGAAGTCGACGTGCGTCTTACCGGCGCGCGAGGTGACGCCACACGCCTGGCGTGCGAGGCCGCCGACAACGGCTACCACGGCGTGCTCGCCTGCGGCGGCGACGGCACCGTCAACGAGACCGCACGCGGCCTCTGCGGCACCGCCACAGCCCTCGGCATCCTCCCCGCCGGCTCGGGCAACGGTCTGGCACGCCACCTCCAGATACCCATCGACATCGATCTGGCACTCAAAGTCATAGCCTCGGACAACATCGTAGATTCGGACTACGGCACCGTCAACGACCGCCCCTTTTTCTGCACCTTCGGCCTTGGATTCGACGCCGCCGTCAGCCACCGCTTCGCCCGGCAGAACCACCGCGGCCTGTTCAGCTACGTGCGCAGCGCCTTCACCGAATTCCTGCAATTCCGCCCGCAGACCTACACCATCTCGGCCAACGGCAAGCTCCTCACCGAAAAAGCATTCCTCGTGGCCGTCTGCAACGCGTCGCAGTGGGGCAACAACGCCTACATCGCCCCTGAGGCCAACATCACCGACGGCCTCCTCGACATCACCCTGGTGCACAGCGGCACCGCCATCGACGCCGCCGTCATGGGCATGGACATCTTCACCGGCTACATCAACAAAAACACCATGGTGCACACCTTCCGCGCGCCCGCCGTGGTCATCTACCGCAACAAGGCCGGCGAAGCGCACATCGACGGCGAACCGGTCACCATGGACGACATCCTCGACATCCGCTGCCGCCACAGCCAGCTCCGCATCTACACCCCCCCGGTCGAGCACAAATTCAAACCCGTCCTCACCCCCCTCCAGGGCCTCATCAAAGACACCGGCCTCTCCCTCAAACACATCTTCAACATCAAATAACCCACCATGTGGAGCGGCGCCATGGAGCGGCGGAGTGTGGGGCGGCGGCTTTCCTGCCGCCGTTTCTCAGACACCACATCAATTAATGCAGGCGGCAAGAAAGCCGCCTTTCCACAATCGCCGCCTCTCCACAATCCTGCGGGATAGGCATGTGTGGGGCGGCGGCTTTCCTGCCGCCGTTTTATAGAATAATATAACTAATTCTTATGCTGACAGGCGGCTGGAAAGCCGCCTTTCCACATTGCCTGCCCACACTGCTCGTAGACAACAACTATTATCTAAAACCTCAACCTTAAACTTTAAACCCTCAACCCTAATCTAAACCCTCAACCCTAAACTTTAAACCCTTCAACCCTAAACCCTCAACTTTAAACCCAAAAGGGCCGGTATAAAAAAAGAGAATGCAGCCGAAAAATTCGGTTGCATTCTCTTTTTTATATCTTACAGCAAGTCAGCTTGTCTAACAGGGCAATCAGCGGCCGCCGCCGAGAGCCTGATAGAGGCTGATGATGGTCTGGTCGCGGTCGAGATCGGTGGCCAGCGCGTTGAGCTGTGCGCTCAACAGCGACTGCTGCGCGGTGAGCACCTCCAGATAGGTGGTGCGGCCGTCGTGGGTGAGCAGCAGGTTGGTCATGTCGACAGCCTCCTCCAGATTCCTGGTCTGGAGTTTCAGCAGCTCGGCCTTGCGGTTATAGTTCTCGTAGGCAACGAGATAGTCGTTGACCTCCGTAGCGGCATTCAACAGCGAATATTTGAAATTGTTGAGAGCCTGCTGCTGCTGCGCCTTGGCGCCCTTGAGGCGCGAGATGTTGGTGCCGCGCGAGAAGAGCGGGGCGGTGAGCTGACCGGCAAGCTGAATAAACCATTTGCCGGGGTTGGAGATCATCGAACCGAGGAGGTTGGTGAAACCGCCGTTCGACGAGATGGTGATGCCGGGATAGAATGCCGCGCGCGCCGAGTTGGTGGAGTAGTAGGCGGCGGCCAGACGCTGCTCGGCGATGCGCACGTCGGGACGCATGGCCAGTTCGCGCATCGGCACACCGTCGCGGAGCACCTGCGGGTTGCCCAGACGGGCGTCGGGGCTGATGCTCCAGGTCTGGGGCTGCACATTCAGCAGCAGCGACATGGCGTTGTTGGCGCGGTCGAGAGCCGTCTCCAGATCGGTGATCGAGGCAAGGATCTGATAATACTGCGCCTCGCTCTGCACCACGGCGGCCTGGGTGACGCGGCCCGCCTCCTTCATATCCTTCATGGTCTGCACCGACTGCTTCCACAGCTCGGCAGTCTCGCGCGAGAGATTGAGCTGCGACTGCAGCACGGCTATGGTGTAGTAGCAGCTTGCCACGCCGCCGATAATCTGCGAGCGGGTGGCCTGCAGCACATCCTCCTGTAGGTAAAGGGCAGCCTGCGCGGCGCGTTTGCTGTTGAGAATCTTGCCGAACACATCGATCTCCCAGCTGATCGACATGGGGATCTGATAGGTCCATGTCATCTCCGAGCCGGGCACCTTGTATTTCGAGCCGGCGCCGTTGGGCGTCAGCGCCACCGCGGGGAGATAGCTGAGCTTGGCGCCCAGGAGGTTGGCCTTGGCCACCTCCACATTCAGGCGGGCGTTCTCCAGATCGTTGTTGGCGTCGAGGGCGCGCTGTATCAGGTCGGCGAGCACCGGATCGGTAAACACCTGCTGCCAGCGCAGATTGCCGAAGGCGGCGCTGTCGGGGGTCTGCTCGGCGGCGCGGGCATATTCGCTGGTGACGGGATCATCCTTGGGCATCTCGAACTTCTTGTAGATATGGCACGAAGGGAGCGCCGCCAGCATTGAAGCGGCCAGAGCCGCCACAATCATATTTCTGAGTTTCATTGCTTTGTCAGTAATAAGAGCTTGCTTGGTGATAAAGAGCTTGCTTTATGATAAATATTTAGCGGGCGTACTGCTCGATTTCGCTTTCCACACCCTCGTTGTCGGTGTCTTTCCACTTGATGGGGGTAATCTTCTCCTGGATCAGCTGGAAGATCACAAACAGAGCGGGCACGAAGAAAATCTGGAGTATCATGCCGATGAGCATACCGCCGATCGAACCCACGCCGAGGGCGCGGTTGCCGTTGGCGCCTACGCCGTGGGCAAACATCATGGGCAGCAGACCGATGATCAGCGCCAGCGACGTCATCAGAATCGGGCGCAGACGGGCGGCGGCACCGGCGATGGCGGCGTTGATCACCGACATGCCCGTGCGGCGGCGTTCGAGTGCGAATTCCACGATAAGGATGGCGTTCTTGGCCAGCAGACCGATAAGCATGATCAGCGAAATCTGCAGATAGATGTTGTTGGTGATGCCGAAGATCTTGGCGAAGATAAACGAACCCATCAGACCGAACGGAATCGAGAGGATAACCGAGAACGGCAGGATGTAGCTCTCATACTGGGCCGACAGCAGCAGGTAGACAAAGAGCAGACACAGACCGAAGATCACGGCCGTGGCGTTGCCCGAGTTGCTGCCACCCTCCTCGCGGGTCATACCCGAGTATTCGTAGCCGAAGCCCTGGGGCAGAGTCTCGGCGGCGACGCGCTCGATGGCGGCCAGCGCCTGACCCGACGAATACCCCTCGGCGGGGTTACCGGTCACGGAAATCGAGGTGAACAGGTTGAAGCGGTTCAGCAGGTCGGGGCCGTAGACCTTCGTCAGGGTCACGAAATTCTCAAGCGAAGCCATGCTGCCCGAGGCGGTGCGCACCTTGATGTTCTTGAGCGACTCCATCGACACGCGCGCCTGCGGGGGAGCCTGCATCATCACGCGGTAGATCTTGCCGAAGCGGTTGAAGTTCGACACATACATCGAGCCGAAATAGCCCTGCATGGTCGACAGGATAGTCGAGGTGCTCAGACCGGCCTGCTGCGCCTTGGCGGCGTCGATGTCGATCTTATACTGGGGGAAAGTGGGGTTGAACGTGGTGTAGGCCATGGCGATTTCGGGCTGCTGGTTGAGGGCGGCCAGGAAGCCCTGCACCACGGCGAAGAACTGGTTGATGTCGCCGCCGGTCTTGTCCTGCATCTTAAGCTCGAAACCGTTGGTCACGGAGTAACCCGTGATCATAGGGGGCGCGAATGCGATCACACGGCCGTCGGTCACCACCTTGTTGGCCATGCCCATCACCTGCCCGAGGATGGCGTCGACATTCTCCGTCTTGCTGTCGCGATACTTCCAGTCCTTCAGCTTCACGATGAAAGTGCCGTAGGTGGGACCCGCGCCGGCGATAAACGAGTAGCCGTCGATCATCTGGCGGTAGTTGATGGCCGGGATATTCTTCATGATGTTGTCGACCTGGTCGAGAACCTCGAGCGTGCGTTCCTGCGATGTGCCCGGGGGCATGTCGACCATCACGAAGAACATGCCGGTGTCCTCGTTGGGCACAAGGGCCGACGGGGTGGTGCTCATCAGCCACACAAGCAGCGCCACGGCGGCGCCGACCACGCCGAACGACGTGATCTTGTGGCCCACAAAGAATTTCACCACCTTGCGGTAGCCTGTCAGCGTGCTCTCGTAGACACGTTCGAAAGCCTGCTTGAACGCCTGGGTGAACAGGCCCCACACGGTGCCGACAGCGCAGACAACGGCTATGATGCCCTTGAGCACATTCTCGAAGTCGAACCATCCGAGCACCATCATGGTGATCGTGGCCACCAGCAGCGCCACGGTGATCAGCGGCAGCCACATGGTCTCCCAGTTCCCTTTCACTCTGGCGGCCATGGCCTCGCCGGCGGCGGCGTAGCTCTCGGCCAGACGCTCCTTGAGCGAGGCGGTGGTGCCGTCCTCGCGTTTGTGAGGCTTGAGGAACACGGCGCAGAGCGCCGGCGACAGCGTCAGCGCGTTAAGCGCCGAGAATCCGATGGCTATCGCCATGGTCAGACCGAACTGCTGGTAGAAGATACCGGCGGTGCCCGGCATGAACGACACGGGGATGAACACCAGCATCATCACAAGGGTGATGGAGATGATGGCCGTGCCGATTTCGTTCATCGCGTCGATTGCGGCCTTGCGCGAGCTTTGATAGCCCGCGTCGAGTTTGGCATGCACCGCCTCGACCACCACAATGGCGTCGTCGACCACAATCGCGATCGCAAGTACCAGCGCCGACAGCGTGATCAGGTTCACCGAGAATCCGATCAGCTTCATCGCGAAGAAGGTGCCCACAAGGGCCACAGGGATGGCGATGGCGGGAATCAGCGTGGAGCGAAGGTCGCTCAGGAACACATACACCACGAAGAACACCAGGATAAACGCCTCGATGAGCGTGTGGATTACCTTCGAGATGGATGCGTAGAGGAAGTCGTTGTTGTTCATCGGCACTGCGAAGTGCAGCCCCTCGGGAAGATCCTTGCTGAGCTGATCCACCTGCGCCAGACAGTCGTTGATGATCTGCGTGGCGTTCGAGCCGGCCGTCTGGAACACGATGGCCATGGTCGAGGGCTTGCCGTTGAGCGAGTTGGAGTAGTCGTAGGTCACGGCGCCAAGCTCCACGTCGGCCACATCCTTCAGGCGCAGCACGGTGCCGTCGGCGTTGGCGCGGATCACGATGTTCTCAAACTCCTCGGGCTGCTCGTAGCGGCCGCGGTATTTCAGCGTATACTGGAACGACTGGTTGCCCTGGGCGCCGAACGAGCCGGGAGCGGCCTCCACGTTCTGGTCGCGCAGCGCGGCGGCCACGTCGGCGGGGGTCAGCCCATACTGGGCCATCACCTCGGGCTTGATCCATATACGCATCGAGTAATCGCCGCCAAACGACATCACGTCGCCCACACCCTGCACACGCTGCAGCACGGGGATCACATTGATCTTCATGTAGTTGTCGAGGAATTCGCCGTCGTAGTCGGGCGAATCGGAGTAGAGCGACACGCCCACCAGCATCGACGACTGGCGTTTCTGGGTGAGCACACCCACCTGCGTCACCTCCGAGGGGAGCAGGTTGAGCGCCTTCGACACGCGGTTCTGCACATCCACGGCAGCCATGTCGGGGTCGAAACCCTGCTCGAAGTGCACGTTGATGGTGGCCGAGCCGGTGTTGGTGGCCGTGGATTCGATGTAGGTCATGCCCTCGGCGCCGTTGATCGACTCCTCGAGGGGGGCGATCACGGAGTTGAGCACGGCCTGGGCGTTGGCGCCGTTGTATGATGTGGTAACCGAAATGGTCGGCGGCGCAATGTCGGGGTACTGCGTGACAGGCAGCGACGACAGGCCGATCAGACCCAACAGCACGATGAAGATGGAGATCACCGTGGAGAGCACAGGTCGGTTAATAAATGTATCGAGCTTCATTGCTTCTTTAAAGGTAATTGAATAAATTGGCTATTGGCTATCATAGCTGTTGCAGCTATTTTAGCTATTTTAGCTGGGCCGGCTGTTATTTCACGGCCTTCTGGGCTTCGGCGGCGGCGCGCTGAGCCTCCATGGCGGCCTGCTGCGCCTGCTTCTCGGCATAGTCCACGGGCTTGATCACCATGTCGGGGCGCACTTTCGAGCCTACACCCTCCACAACCACGCGGTCGCCTGCGTTCAGACCCGAGGTGACCACATAGCTCTGGCCGTCGTCGAGAGGCGACACGGTGATGGCCACAGGCACGGTCTTGTTGGAGTCGTTGAGCACATACACGAAGCGGCGGTCCTGCACCTCGTAGGTGGCGCGCTGAGGTATCATCAGCGCATCCTTCTCGATGTGGGGGATCAGTATCTGGCCGGTGCTGCCCGAGCGGAGCACACCGTCGGGGTTGGCGAAACGCGCGCGCACCGAAGCGGCGCCGGTGGTGCGGTCGATCACGCCCGACACCGTGGCCACCTTACCCTTGAGCGGATAGATCGAGCCGTCGCTCAGACGCAGCTCCACGGGGGGCATGTCGGCGATCGCCTGGGCCAGCGAGCGGCCCTGTCCGGTCAGGGCGAGGATATCCTTCTCGGTGAGCGAGAAATAGGCGTAGACCTCGGCATTGTCGCTGATGGTGGTCAGCGGCTGCGCCATCTGGGGCGAGGCCAGTGTGCCCTCGCGGTTGGGGATGGTGCCGATATAGCCCGACACGGGTGCCGTCACCTGCGTGTAGCTCAGATTCTTCTTCGCCGAGGTGAGGGCGGCCTGGGCCGAAGCCAGCTGGCTCTGCGCGGCGGCTAAGTTGTCGAGCGCGAGCTGATATTCATAGTTCGAGATAATGTTCTTTTCAAAAAGGAACTTCTTGTTGTCGGCGGTGAGCTTCATCGAGTTCACATTGGTCTGCGCCGAGTTCACGGCGGCCTGGGCCTGCGACACGGCGGCCTGGAAAGTCACCTGGTCGAGCACGAAGAGCGTCTGGCCCTTCTTCACATACTGCCCCTCGTCACACATCACGCGGGTGATAAAACCGCTCACGAGCGGACGCACATCCACATCGACCTGCCCCTTGATAGTGGCGGCATAGGCATTGGAGAGATCGGAAGTGCCGCGCTCCAGCGTGAGCACGGCAAGCTCGGGAGCCTGATTCTGCATGGCGGCCATCTGCGCGGCCTGATCGTTCTTGCCGGAGCACGACGACAGACCCACAATAGCTGCGGTAAAGCCGGTCAGAGCAGCGACACGGCACAATTTGCTGGTCAAAATTTTCATCGCTATGTTTATGATGTTTTCTCTAATATTCAGTGATTCAATCGAAATATACCTATATCCCTTTCGGGCAATGTGATGCAATTCTATTTTACCGGATGCAAAGTTACCGCATATTTGCCACACCATCTATGATAAATATCATATTTCCCTCAAAATTAACATTATTTAGTGCACCCACCCCATGGACCGGCGGCTATGGACCGGCGGCTTTCCTGCCGCCGTGCATATTTGCGGAATGGCGGCTTTCCTGCCGCCTGTGTTTTTTGGTTGAAGGTTGAGGGTTGAAAGTTTAGATAATACCATCGCCTAATTAACGGCGGCAGGAAAGCCGCCGCCCCATACACGCCTATATACAAATTTTCAGGGGCTATTCCGAACTTTTCGGCGGTTTCACTCCGAACTTTTCGGAAATGAGCCTAAAACACCTGCACAAGGTTTCGCTGGAGGCTTGTGTGGAAAGGCGGCTTTCCTGCCGCCTGTGTTTTTTTGGTTGAAGGTTGAGGGTTGAAAGTTTAGATAATACCATCGCCTAAACAACGGCGGCAGGAAAGCCGCCGCCCCGCACTTCGCCACCCCACACTTCGCCGCCCCGTGGCTTCTATACCTCTATATTAACGCAAACAGCCCCCGGCTCGGGGAGCCGGGGGCTGTGGGGAGGTATCTTATATCTTCAAAAATATCTTGGAGAATATCTTATATCTTCAAGAATATCTTGGATATGCGGGAGGGGGAGGGGTTATTTTACCACTTCCTTGGTAACTTTGTTGCCGCGGCGGACAACATAGATGCCGGGGGCGGGGTCGCCGTTGACACGTACACCCGAGATGGTGTAGTACTCGGCAGGAGCGTCGGCATTGTCGGCCTCAGCGTCGCCAAACACATCGTCTACGCCGGTAACGGTATTATTGGGCGAAACTTTTACTGTAACTGGAAGGGTCTTGCGCACATGCGAGATGACATATTCGGGGCTTGTTGGCTCGGCAGCAGTCTTGGCTACGGACTCGCCGTTGGCCTCGGATGAAGAAGCAACAAGTTTGGGGTTCTTCTGATAAACCAGAGGATAGACAGCCTGAAGCACGATGGTGTAGGTGCGCTCCTCAAGATCTTCAATATCTGCTACAGGGGTCTCATTGATGGTCTCGAAGTAGAGGGAAGCACTACCGGTTTCCTCTTTAAGAGCTTGTGCCCAGTGGGTACCATTGTCCCATTTCCAGCAATAATTATTGTAAGCGTTTTTACCATAAGTCAGATTGATGCAATCAATCATATGCGGATTCTCGGTACCGGTAAAGAGCTTGCACTTTTCGGTGATTTCCTTACCGTTCTCGTCAAAGACTCGGTAGTCGGCATAGGCGCCAAGCTCACCCTCGGTAGTTTTGTTAAATTCATAATGGCTCTTAATGTTGATGTTGAAATTGGGAACAAGAACACCAAATGTGCGTTCAACCTTTTCTACAATGGGCTTTTTATGTTCATCAAGCAGCTGGTTTCCTGCACCATCCGTCTTATAGGTAACGTTGCATTCCTCTTCGATATACTTAGCATCAACGGCTGTACCAGTAGGTTCGTTGGACTGGTATTCCAGATTCCCGGGCTTACCATCAATGGTAAGAGAGTGGAACCTGAGACCGGACTGTTTGTCTGTATAGCGGGCACGGATCTTCAGAGAGGAACCGGAGACATTGACAGGGTAGTAATCATACTTGAACTTGAACGAAGGAATTGTGCTGAGGATATCTGCAACATTCTTGTCGTCGTATTTAATCTCATAGTTACGGGTAAACTTTTCGTTGGTGGTGGAGGCACCGATCGTAGCCTGAGCATGGGCGTAATTGTACTTCAGATTAACTTTGTGCCCGCCGTTAGCTCCACAAGCATAAAGATGGGGTTCTTTCGTGCGGTCTAAGCCAGCAGGAAGCTCACCGGCCGTTCGAAATTCTGTAAACTCGACTGTCAGAGTGGGATGAGGATCGAAGTCGGTGATGGTCACAGTCTCGCACTGGTAGTTTTCATCTGTGCTATCGTAGTGCGTGTCAAGGATGATCCAGCGTGATTCGGGAGTCTTTCCACTGATCGACCAGTCGCAAGCATTATTGTTGGTGTACTTGTAGGGTCTGTTAAGCTGGAAGGTGACACGGCCTGCAGGGCCTTCGTTTTCGGCATAGTCTTCGCTGGGGACCAGTTTGGTATCAATACCGATGGAACCGAGGTCGAATGTAGCCCAGTTGCGATCGTTGGCCAGCTTATCTTCAGAGGCACCGCCCTCTCTTTTCTCGGCAGTGTTTTTCTGGCCTACAACATCCATCCATGAAAGTTTGAACATGTTGCCACCGTTGGCATTGGGCTGTACTTCGAGATAGAACACACCGTCGTCGGGAGTGAGCCTGCGCTGGTCGGTCGGTTTAAATCCGTTGAACTGTGTCCAATTTTGGGTTGCTGCGTCTTTATATGTGAAGTCGTTTTGCGGGCCGACGATAAAGATGCCGTCACGACCCTTTTCCACCACCTTTTTCTGATGAAGAGTCAGGAACTCAGAAGGAGTCACATAAGTAGGCACGGCATAGCTGACTTTATTACTCGAGCAAGTGGCATAGATATATTTTGTCCAGTGATCTTTCAGATATGTGTTGCGGTTTTTGCCCCAACCCTTGCTGATTTGCCACTTACTGGTCTTGCTTTCATTATTGAAGTCGTCGTTTTCGGCAACATAGAAAATAGCGTCGTTGTAAATATTTTTTGCAAATTCCTCAACGGGAATCTCATATTTCCAGAGTTCATAACGGGCAGTGATACCGCCCTTGCCCTTACCATTTTCATCTGTAGGATCGTCGATTTTCTCCATTTTCTCCGCATCAGTTCCCCACTCGGTAAAATGGACGTTATTATCGCCGAAAACATGACATCTGGGGATAGCGCTCTCGTTGCCATTCGTGCGGCGCACGCGGTCGGTCTTGAAGTGGCAGTAGAGGATGTTGGCGCCGCGCACGATCTCTTCAACGATAGAGCCGTCGGGATAGTAGGTGGCGTGATTCTTGAATACAAGATCGTCGGTGGCGTTGGCGCCACCGTTGGAGAATTTCACATTGGTAGGAACGCCTTTCCCTTCGGGTAGACGCCAGATATAGGTGTTGCCTGATACAAGCTCCATCACATCGCCGGGCCAGCCAGAGGCATTGGTGAGGTTGTTGTCGCTTTCATTCCATGCAAAGATGTTGACTGAACCCCAGTTGTTTTTGTTCACAAAGTAAACATAGTAGCCATCCACATCGGGAGTAGTTTCAGAGCCGGCAGAGCCGTTGTAGGGGCCATTGTCGTCAACTGAGCATTTGCCGCCGTCGACTTTTGTTCCCTTATACAGATGATTGTGTGTAGGAGGTTCTACATTTTCTGTTTGATTACCATTATTGTATTCACCGTTGTAGAAGAGGCACCCTTGTGTGTTATCAGGCAAATCAAACTTGTAAATTGAGCTTGAGCCGTCTACTGGAGTCATGTTTTGGTTGTTTGCGCCAAAATCATTGCCCCAATATTGGATTTTCATCGGACTAAATCCGGTACTGGAGTTGTCGTAGTACACGGTGATGTCGGCATGAGCGACAAACCCGACTACGGCCGTGATTAAAATAAGTAAGAGTTTCTTCATGGGTTGAGGAAAAAGATGTTAGTAAGCAATTAATTTTTCAGATAAGTGAGCGGCGCGGAGAGCCAATAACAGTGTCCGCGCTGGCGTGTGTAGTAAGTTGTGGAAAACAAAAGATTTAAGTAACGCGTACACTCGCGATGCAAATCTACATCTTTTTTCACTTTACACCCATCTTTTAAAGAGTTAAATTTTGTTAAAACAACAGCATTCCTCCTGAAATTTAACATTCCCCCATGAATCAAATATATTAAACGGCTTTCTTGCCGCCTGCATTTATGGTTTAAGGTTTAAGGTTGAAAGTTTAGATAATACAATCGCATAAAACTCTGCACTCCCCTATCTCCCATAAACAACATCTATGTAACGGCGGCTGGAAAGCCG